>Ga0307517_10000668_pt1 | contig 58897 bp, 50 predicted proteins | sample 23_EM_MG_FD_194515 | JGI IMG/M metagenome (GOLD analysis project Ga0307517, IMG submission 194515) | Populus trichocarpa ectomycorrhiza microbial communities from riparian zone in the Pacific Northwest, United States - 23_EM | ecosystem: Host-associated > Plants > Roots > Unclassified | place... | reverse complement strand
TGTTCTCCACCCTCTTCTCTATACTTCTGAGGTTTTTTTTGCCCAATAATGTGATTGGCTGTAGAGCCTTTCTATTTTAAAAAGCACTGAAAATCTGGTGCACGTTTTGAATGGCATGAACCATACAAGACTTAACAAGAGGTTTGGCTACTGCTGGTACCGTAGACTCTGTGAAAAGGGTTACAGAAGCCGCCATATCGAGTAGGAAAAGGATAAAGTGGATAGTACTCCGGTTATAGGTTTCCCTCGCCCAGTCGTGGACTACACCAGCTGCCAAGAATCGAAAATAATTCGGCCACGATATCAATCACGGCTGTTGTCTTGCTCCTGTCCACCGTCAGTATTCTGAAGTTTTAACTTCCGACTTCCATCGATGAGCCTTCCAGTTGCCCAGGTACATGCTCGGTGCTCGAGCATGTATCCAAATGTTACCCCCCCCCTATTTCATCTTATCACGCTTTAGCGTAAGAGACAGGACAACGAATAAGATATCAAAAAATATCGTGGTAAGCAACAAACTTGGCGGGCGGCTATAGTATCCCCCGCTGATTCGTTATCCCTTTTACTCGGGTGTGGTCATAAAGGGCTGAAAAAAAGATCAGCAAGACCCGGTGGGGTAGTGAGAAAACAGGTTGCAACAGTGGAAAAATTCTTGCCTTGGCAGACACCTCAAATCCAGAGTGAAGGAATAAGTATCTTAGTATGATACCTGACCATTTAGACAATATCTAGATGATAATGAAATTGCCAGTACGCAGTTGAACCTATGCATTTAAACAAGTCTCCTGGAAGAACTATTCCAAAAGCCCAGATTCCGCCCCCTTGGTCTCAATTTGGCTTGATACTATCAGATTCTTAACAAAACTCATAGATATAATACAGCAGGAGCCACATCACTATTGCTCTAGGTTAATGGCATCCTATAACACCCCCATCTTTTCCACTTCCTCCTGATCGATCATCATAGATCAGCCCTTGTATCCTTGTTTCGTCACTGAAAGTTTTCCGCCCTTTATGACCATACCCGAGTACTCGTAATTTTCTGACGTTTGTAAACACAACTGCTATTGCATATGGGCAAAAAATCAACCAGAGCCTCAGGATTTTGGTGGCATGCAATAGCAGTCGTGCTTACAAACGTCAGAAAAATACGAGTACAGTGTTACTGATAGCCATCGAAAAAAGAAAAGCTCTGAGGGATCGACACACAAAATTACTATTTTAAGCTATTGAAGACAACCACAAAAAAAAGTACCTCCAGCATATGATATAATACTTAAATTTAGACGTCGAATACCGCATTAACTGGCGAAGCTCGTTTTCATGCTAAGAGGTTAGAATAAGGTGTGAGTTAGTATTTTTCACCGAGTTACCGTACGGTTGCGGATAAAATTTGGCTCCACTTAGTTCGCACTTCCCAGCTAGTTTGCAGATAACTTAGAGAGCCTAGATACCGGTAGCGGTTCATGATAACTTGCTCGGGAAGGGAGGCTTTGAACGATCGGCGGGAAGGTGTCAAGTTTACCACAGGGGTGGCTGTTGCTTAGTCTTGGCAGACAAGGGAGGGGGGGCGACTCTATGTAAGGCAACGACCTTCCTCTTCTCTCGCTTTTTCTTCCGACCACGGCACAACAGAAGAAAAGTAAGGATCGCCAACGGACGAATTTTTTTTTAGGAAAGCAGGCAAGAAGAGGAGGATCACCTGGGATAGATATTCGGACAGCCGGAAAAGGTTGGGCCTTCTTTTTGCTTTGTTTTTCTTTCTTTTTCTGGGTTTGAATTGTGTTAAGGGGTTGTGAATTAGCTAGAACAAGGTGAATTGATTGTGAATTGTGACTCTTTTTTTAGTGCGGGGTTGTTGTCTGTGATAGTTGGTGATTTGTAGCTTCCTCTGCTCCAGAGAGTAGAGACATAGTTGCCCGGGTTATTGTTTTTCACTACGGTAAATATTTGTGAGAATCCTGCCCTCAAGGGCTTGTATTTTGCCACACTTTCTTTTGACCTCTTAGCGTGAAACCGTGCTTCACTAGGTTATTCTCGCTGAGCCTTTGCTGACCAAGCCTTCACCAAGACTTTTGTCTACTGACTGGATGAGGGTGGGGGATATTGAAATTTTAATTATGTTATTAACTTTCCCGGGTACCTCATGTTTGATATAGGGAGTGTGGTTTCTAGGAACTTTCATCTCCACCGGCATATGGGCGCCAGGAGTATGCTGTCAAGGAGAATACGGTAGGTTTTGCGAATGTCTCATATCTCGCTTAGAGTGTGGGCATGCTCCCGGCCAGTGTTTCCTTTGCCCTCATCAAAAGTTTATGATAGCTTAAACAATGTGAGTAGATGCCGTAGTTACCTTTTGTCGTAGGAGGTTCATACTGAATCCCAGTAAAAGGTTAGACTCAATTATTCACAATTCTATTGAGGATTGGCCCCTGGCCCAATCCAAGGCGGAGATACCCGGAGAAGAAGTAGTGTCTTCCGGACAGAGTATAATTCATTTAAGGTGGGTCTGCTGGACTCTTTAACTCTTATTCGTGGTTCTGTGGACCTGCCCAGTTAAGCCCGTCGGGGTGTACTGTACCAGTTGTTTGGCCATTTTCGTTACTCAATCCAATCGTGGATTTACAGTGAGCCACAGCCAAGCAGGAACATGCTGAGGCAGGAACGCTAGTGGGACTTTTGTAAAACGAATATTACTTGTACAGTATGGGCATTGTTGTTATAGTGGACCCGCTTTGTCGTGGAATGTCGTACTGTATGAGTTTGTACGGAACCTTCGTCTTGATCTGTTGATAGCTTCTGTTCGCCCTAGATACTCGAGGTTTTGGTGCGGCATACCGGTAATCTGGTGAAGCTAGCTTTTCTCGCGAAGAGATCAGGATAAGGTGAGTCAGGATTTTCAAATTAAGGTTTCTCGCTGTTATTTTTTTTAAATAAATGGCAAGGGTCTCGAGAGCGATGCACTACGGTACGGTAAATATTTTGGCGAATTCTCCCCGTGGGAGCTATTCGCCACTCAGAGGAGCTCTTGTATTTCGCCACACTGTCTTTTGATATCTTGGCGTGGAAATGAAATTATGGAGCACAGTACCCTTCCGCCACATCGTGAGCAACCCTCTCTTTTTCTCCGGCCATCGAGAGGCTCCCTTCACCGAGTTTCTCACACTCGGCCCTAATAGCTGGTTGCCCCCCCACCTCGCATCGCTCACAGTGGTGTGGGGCCATGCACAAGAAAAACAAAAATCCTCAGATCGCGACAGTTACTGTATTATTCTGAGAATATCTCCGGGGTGGAGATTTTTACTACAGGACAGCAAGGTGGTATGTATACTACCCTTGAGGGAGTTAGTGATAGTAGCAGTAAGGGTGGGGATTTGGCATATGGATTAGGTCCTGGTTAGTCGTTAGGTTCGATGGCAAGAAATGCTGATTTAGTAGAACCCACCCGGGGCAAGGTATCATAATTCGTTAATTCAGCATTATACTAGGCTGTAATGATAGCCCTAACCCTCCTCTCCCCCCCCACACCGGGTTTTTGGACCTACAGGCCTCTCCCGACTGTGAGATACATGGAATAGGCGGGCGGCCTGTAATTATGTGTGGTTTATGAAGAGAAGGAATGGGCAGCGCATGCAGTGGTATAAGCTGCCTTGGAGATGCTATCGTGACCCGAGCTCCCAGTGGGCCTAATTCTACCTGCTTGCAGAACAGCAACCTCACGAACCCACAAAGAGATTAATTAACTGATGGATTTCCGCACATCACGGTGATAAGTAAGGCATTCCGTCCGGGACCGGGACACCCGGTAATGCTTCTGACAACACAGTGCGAAACACGAGAGTGGGTTTCCCGGGAATAAGTCATGATCGGTAGGGAACCGGGAGAGCTTGTCCTAGCCCAACTCCTTTACCAAGTCAAAACTATGAGGGGGGGGACTGCGCGAAGCACCTCGACTAACTTTTCCATACTTACCCAGTAACATGTCGTCTTACCCGCGGTTCCTCCCCTGTGGGGTAGCTATCCTGACCGCTATCCTGGAGGCCTTGGTAGGTCCTTTGGTTAGAGGGTCACCTTCATAACCAATCACTCGCACTAGTTATTGTTCGTTTTATTGTAAAAAGCGCTTGATTTTCGGTGAAAAAGGGAAGCCGCACTCTATCTTCCTTTTTTACCATCTAGCCTTCGGACATGCACAGCACTTTCTACGCCCTTGAGTGCGACATAGCTATTCTGATTTGTTTACCCCCGCTTTCAAGCTGGCTGATTCCAGCTCATCCCATCTGCCTCTTCTCCTATGTTACCACTTGACCAATTGATTAGATTTTTTTCCAATTCTGCTCCCATTCACTTTCTCCTGTCTTCCGTATTATTTACTTCGATCTCTTTCCCACTGCGATTATACCGGCGGGTTGCTGTTTCGCTGGGTGGGTGGTGGGTCTCTCCGGCCACTTTCGCATGGAATCGAGTTTTTAAGCATATCTCTTTCTCCAAGTCTCCTGCACAACAGCTCGGCTATCCCATGCCCTGCAGCGGTTCTTCTTGCGGGCAGCGGGGGTGAAGTTTTATAAGGTGAAGGTGCTCATTTTCGGTGTAAAATCGGGGGAGGGTCACGAACGAGAGGGCAAGTAAAACGTCGAATCGCTACACATGAAGAAAATACCAAAAGAGAGTTGGGTAGGTTTAGTGTAGCGCTAATCCGGCGATTACTGAATGATACGGTGTATTAGTTGGGATGTCTATCTGGAGGAGCCTGTTAGGCGGGGTGCCTTAAGGTGTGTCAACAGCGGTGGAGTTGGTAGGGGGTTAGTTGGGTAGGAAATGGTTTTTCTTTGGTGGCCAACAACGTCAGCAAACTCGTTCGTTATGTACTATCAAAGTAGAGAGACTTGTTCTTATGGGAGTAACTTAACAACTGTGCTGAAAGTTTGGCCTTATAATCCGCGGGCACGGCGGTTGGTGGCAAAATTCTCCATAGGAAAGACCGGCATTAGTATAATACAAAGTCTGTCCTAGCTAACATCGGATAACCTCCGTACAAATCTCTATCCAATTTGTGAGTATAAAAAACATATCCCCATAAGTTATCCCCTCGTCTCACCAAGCAACGTTAAAAAATAAGGTATAAAAATAAGCTTTAAAGAAGCGAATCTCTCCTTCCCCCGGCCGTATCCTCTGACCGTGATATTTCCACTGCTGCCTATAGAGCGTAGACAGGGTTTGGCGATTGAGGTCTGTCCAACTCTCGGCTTCTCGAATGCTTTCGTTCCTGGGAGTGGTGGCCGCCGCGACGGCTCCTTGGACAATAGAGAGGATTCTGACAATCAAATTCTCCATTCTTTTTTTCACCCTATATTGGCGAGGGGGGGACTGCTCTTGCGAGTTAGGCCGAGTTGTGGCTTGTTCTTGCGGGCTAGGCGTCTCGACAGTCACTAGGCAAAATGTCTTAGTGATTGCTTAGTCAGTGAGGACTAAGCGAGAATACATAGTCCGACACCCTCCCCCAGCTCCACCACAGTGGAAAATCACGTATGGAGTATCATATTATCATACTCTGCGCAACCTTGGCACGAGTACTGAATGTATTCTTACACCTTTACTACTAAAATAATATTTTGTGTTTAATTCTTCGCTTTGTTCTACCACCGAAATACCATCATTAGCCTCCCCTCAGAGTCTGTCTAGGGAAATCATAGTACATGAACTTGGCTACCGCGAGAAACTTCTTCGAGATCATTATGAGATCGTGTCTGAGGCGTATCGCCCATTCGCGGTTCCAGACGATGACCATTACTATCAGTAGCAGTATTCCAACAAATACAGGAGTTGTGATCTGCCAGAATTTGGGCAAGGACATTTGGGGGGTGCGGTGCTACCGCCGAATTCCTCTATGGTCTGAATGCCGAAATACTGATAGGATTTCTTGGCACTTACTCGGGTCAGGGGATAAATGATGAGACGAACAGGGGTTTATGGGTCCGGGCACTTGGTACAGTAGAGGTAAAAAATGATTTAATTTTGCAGGAATAATGCTAGGAAGGGTGAAAAGCTTTGGCATCTTGACCCCCCTGTCCGTCTCATCATTCACCTCCATACCCGAGTATATCGAGGATAAGAGGTAAAACACCGAACTACAAAAGCTGAGAGGAAGGAACGCTAAAGTTATGAAGGTGAAGCCATCTGCCCTTGCAGCCTGATTGCGTAAAGCATCTCTCGGAGAATGAACTGGGCCTCCTCTGTCGCTATTGCTGTTTTCATGACGGCATCCTCGATGCGATACACTGCGCTTACTCCTCTTTGAGCCGTTCTCTCAGAGGGGGTTGCTTTGGCCTGATCAGACTTCAAGAATGCGGAAAGCTGCCCAGTGGTTAGCATTCTTGCCATAGGCCCAGGTGTGAAAATTATACAATTTTTCTCCGGATATCCATACTCTCTACTAACTTGCGGACTTTCTTCATGAAACATTTCCTCTCCCGAACAACCTCGTCAATAGCGCCCAAGGTATTCGCCCATAACTGGTCGGAGATTTCCGAGAGGATAGGGATTGGGGCAATATTCTTGTAGAAGGGATTTCTACGGAGTGGGTACCCCTTCTCGGGGCCCTTAATTTCGGTTCGACAGCTTGTAAAGAATAGATCGTGTAGATTCTGGAGAACGGCAATCTGTCGTTCAGCCACACTGATAGCAGCAAGCAAACTTGCCGCAAGCCAGTTAAGGGAGGAGATGAGGGCCCAGATTCTCATCTGCTTTCTCCTCCAAACATTATTCTGCCGGTTTTTGCTCACGATCCTCTCGCCGCATCAACTCCTCCTCATAGGGGAGTTCTATTTGTGGTAATGAATATATGGGGGAGGGAATATCTTCGGGAATCTCCTCCATCCCTTGGTTGTGTCCGTAGACCGCTGCGTCTGATATCATCTGGTCGATATCCTGCTCCTGATCGTCCTCAAAAGTTAATGGTAAATCCGTTTGACTAAAAGACAGAATCGACTAACTTTAACTAGTTTGCACAAGTAGGCCTGGAATTTACTAAATATCCATGATTCCCCGTCCATACGATTGGCAATCATATGGATCATTGCACGAAAGGCGCCGACGCGCTCTTGATGATTGCCCAGTGGGACTTGGTTTTTGGCACCGTCCTCCTTGGATCTGAAGGTCGCCATCGTGTCTTTAGAAATTACTTAGCAAAGATGCTTATGTCAACAGTAGGGAAAGAAGTAGAGCTTACAGTTGTCAAATATCGTATATCGCGCCTGATGCACCAGCACCCCTTCGGCACCACCGCCCCCCGGACCCACCACGTTAGGGTGGTCAGGAATATCGGTTTCCATGCGTTTGAAATGTAAGAGTTCAACGCTCTCGCTTTCCGGACCCATCGGGATACTGTTGTTAGATTTCCCGAAATATGGAAATGATACGAAAAGGGTGATTCTATCTTCCGATGGACTTGGCTTGGCCAACTGCGACTGATTTTTGGGAGGTACCCGTAATGAGAAACCTGTTCTAAACCTTCCTCGACCAGGGAGAGCTAGAACTCTTCTCGAATGTGCTTCCCCGAAAGTAGCTGGATTTGGAAGGTGGAGCACTTTCGCCATCGAATTTAGCAGACCGCCATCCTACTTCCGGTAAGCACTTGCTTTAGGGGATAAAATTATAACGGGAGAGTGGTGTAACCTACGGATGTATCATAACATTGGGCAAAATCTCTTAAAAAAACCTTTAAGTATTAGCATGTGGAGGGGGGTTTAGCGCTCGTGGGGGGTGGCCGGTTAGGTGTAGCGCGGCATTGCTCAAGGCACAAATAGGTCATGAGAAAGTTGATGCATGGAAGGTAAACTTACATGATAGCCAACCGTGCCCGCGACTGTATTAACCGAGGGCCGATTACCTGGCTAAATTTTTCCGACTCTATGAGCCTATCCTTGGGTACTTGAAAGAATCTATCATCTTCGCCGGGGCCTCCTGAAGAAGGACCGCTCCCCTCAACTGGGGGATTCCCATCCCCGCGACTCAGCGAATAGTCAAAAATGACGACATCGTCCCCTTCCCTACCCTCCAGTTTTTCGCTCGTGAGGTTGCGGCCCAGGCACAGGAAGCCCTCGTCATCGTAAAACTCTTGTTCGCCTATAGCTCTCCAACTATCCCTGTTTGTGTCTCCCATCTCGACTTAGTAACTCGGAGCTCGGTAGAGGGATATCGAGGTGGTTTCTTAGCTGCTTGTTAGCACGATAGCGGTTGGTTAGGGAGCTCCGTTCTTATGTAGAACATTCAGTCCAGCCCAGGAACTCACAATTCTCGCGGCTCAGGTGAAGACCTTTGCCTGCCCAGGCAGCGGATCGTGCTTGGCAAGGGGGGGGGGCACACCGGGTTGGGAGGAGGGAATTACTGCCCGAGAAAGCCAAACAGCAGTACCGTAGGTGGATCTGCAGAGAGGTGTACTCGTAATTTTCTGACGTTTGCAAACACGACTGCTATTGCATACCGCCAAAATCTTGAGGCTCCGGGCAATTTTCGCCCATATGCAATAGCAGTTGTGTTCGCAAACGTCAGAAAATTACAAGTACGCGAGGACCAAAGTTGAACACAATTTATTAACTTCTGAGAAAAAAACAAAATAAGCTTGCGGAGCATCCGGTTAGCTTCAAACCCATAGGGGAGGAGGAGGTGTAAGGGTCTTTTATTTTTATGAAGTTATTGGTATGGGCAGGTATTTTTTTTTTGGGGTGGGGGGGGGGCAGATCGAGATGTCGAGGTATTATTGGTTTAGAGAAAAGACATTCGATGAGGGACCCACTATGACCTTTCTGCGGCACAGGTTGGCGAAGTTTACAAGACTTAACAAAAGATTTGGTCGCTGCTAGTAAATTTACCGCAGACTCTGTGAAAAGGGTTACAAAAGACGTCATATCGAGTAGGAGGGCGTGGTAGATAGTAGTACCCAACAAGCTTAACTTGGCTCCACAGAACCACAAATACGAGTTAAAGAGATCCAGCTGACTCACCTTAAATGAACTGTACTCAGTCCGGAAGACACTACTACTTCTCCGGGTTCTTTGCCTTGGAGGCCAGGGGCCACTCCTCGAGTAGTGGATCCAATCTCTCCAAGGACGTACCAACCTGATTCAAGATGTTTCAGGTGAAATAGAAGAGAGATGAGTGGAGTACCGGTAGTGTACTCGGGGGTAGGTAAAAGTCGGGCGCGCCCCATATACGGTAACTATGGTTCTCCACCATACAAACCCGTTTTCTTGGCACATTTTGTAAGGGCAGCAAAAGTCGGGCGCACCCCCAGAATAGGAAATAAACCCAGAGATTTCGTGCTACCGCGCCATACTTACCCCTAATACCGAGTACAAGTATGGAAACAGTACTAGGCTAGCAGCGCTACCGCAGTACCGTAAAAACTCGAATAATTGGACCTTGTCTCAGACGGTTAAACTAAGGTGTGTATTGCGAAGTGATCTTCTTGTTTCAGTTAATATGGGTTTCATTATTTCTTGGCAGCTAATCATGCAGTGTTTTCTCCCTTGTTGTCTTTATCTATACTCAAATTAGCTGCCAAGAAATAATGAAACCCATATTAACTGAAACAAGAAGATCACTTCGCAATACACACCTTAGTTTAACCGTCTGAGACAAGGTCCAATTATTCGAGTTTTTACGGTACTAGAGGCTGGCCATCCCCGATAGAATCATGAATAATTGAGTCTAACCTTTTATTAGGATTCAGCACGAACCTCCCAGGACAAAAGCTACTCGAGTAACTGCGGCATCTACTCACATTGTTTGAGCTATCATAGATAAACTTTTGATGAGGTGGAGGAACACTTGCCGGGATGGATACCCACACTCTTAGCGAGGTATGAGACATTCGCAATACCTACCGTATTCTTCTTGGCAGCATACCGTACTTGTACCTAGTACTCCGGGCACCCAGATACTGGTGGAGAGAAGAAAGTTCAGAGGAGCCGCACTCCCCATAGATAGTTTATCCGCCTTGGCTGTCCCTACTGCAAGCCTGAGGGACTACTCGAGTACCAGCAGCAGACGCAAACCCAAAACCTGCATGGCAACTAAGCTAGCAAAATGCCCTTTTTTGGCCCCCGGGAGCAGCCCACACGTGATACACTCAATTATCAGGCGACTTGGGGAGGATTTATCAAATTTTAATGGTTTAAAGATTTTCAAAAAAAATAATTTCCACAAGCGAAGGGGAAGACATGGTACCTAGCCTCCGAATTTAAGTATGATATATGAAAAATTCTCTTTTGGGGGGTTGCCCTCAATAGCTTAAAATAGTAATTTTGGGTGTGTAGTTCTAGCAACCACCTCAAAGCTTTTCTTTATTCGATGGATATGAGTGAGTAATGCTGTAAAAGGGATGGCCAATCCGCGGGGACGATAAACACCCTACCAAGTTTGCTGCTTGCCACGAGATTTTTTGGTGCCTTGTTAGCTGTCACTTCGGTTCGTTGTCCTGTCCCTTATCCTAAAGCCTGATAGGATGAAACAGAGGGGAAAAACATTTGGATATCATACATGCTTGAGGATGAAGCACGGAGCACAGAGCACGTAGCTAGGCAACCGGAAGGCTCTTCGACGGAAGTCTGAGGTCAAACTTCAGAGTACCGGCGGCAGACAGGAGCAAGACAACAGCCGTGATGGATCTCGTGGCCGAATTATTTTGGATTCTTGGCCGCTTGAGCAGTCCACCACTGGGCAATCCCGCCCGCAAAAAGGATTCGAGGGAAACGTATAGCCGGAGTTACCTGTAATTTGGCCATTGTCGTTAGTCAATCCAATTGTGGTTTTACGGTTGGCCACGGGATTCAGAGACAAATTTTCTTGAGAAGGATTAGTGCTTTCCTAACAAGATATAGCTTGAGCGCTTTGGCCTATTTTCATCTCACGAACTTGCCAAACCAAACCTATTTGGGCTAATGTCTCGATTTACAGGGATGGTCCGATGGTGAATCTCAAAGGGTTTTTCTATACTATCTACTTTATCCTCCCACCCGATATGGTTGCTTTCGTAATCCGCCTCACAGGGTCTACAGTACTTGCAGTAGCCAGACCTTTGTTAAGTCCGCTAACCCATGTTGCAGAAAGGTCATAGTGTGTCACTCATCGACTGTTGTCTGAACCAATAATACCTCGACATCTCAACCCCCCCCCCCCATAATCGGCCTGCCCTTATACGCCGATACCTTCATAAAATAAAAGACATCTACGCCCCGTCCCCTGTTGGTTTGGAGCTAATCGAGATGCTCCACGAGCTGCTATTGTTTTTGTTTCAGAAGTTAATAAATTGTGCTCATCTTTGGTCCTCTTGCAAACCTCTCTGCAGATCCACTTACTGCGCACGTTTGGATTTTTCGGGCAGTAATTCCCTCCTCCCAACTCGGGTCCGTCCCCCCCCTTGCCAAGCGCGGTCGGCTACCTGGGGGGATCAAAGGTCTTCATCTGAGTTGAGAGAATTGTGAGTCCCCGGGCGGGACTGAATGTTCTACATAAGAATGGAGCTCCTTAACAAACTGTTATCATGCTAACAAGAAACTAGGAAACCACCTCGATATTCCTCCACCAAGCTCAGAGTTAATGAGCCAAGATGGGAGATACAAGCAAGAACTCTGCTGTTCCGCTAAGCCCTAGTGCCACCATGGAACCCCCGTTGGGATCCGCTCACCAATTATCGCAGGCATCAACACCACCTCCTACCCTCGCTCAGGATCCGCCGCACCACTTTGATGGTTGGAGACCTATCGGCCAACAACAGGAGTTTTACGATGAAGAGGGCTTCCTGTGCCTGAGCCGCAACCTCACGAGCGAAAAACTAAAGGATAGGAAAGAAGATGATGTCGTCATTTTTGACTATTCGCTGAGTCGAGAGGATGGAAATCCTCCAGTTGGGGGAAGCGGTCCTTCCTCAGGAGGCTCTAGTGAAGATGACGATAGATTCTTTCAAGTATCCAAGGATATGCTCATAGAGTCGGAACAATTTAGCCAGGTAATAAACCCTCGATTAATGCAGTCGCGGGCAAGGTTGGCTATCATGTAGGTTTACCCCCGATGAATGAACTTTCTCATGACGTATTTGTGCCCCGAGAAATGCCCCCTGCACCTAGCCGGCTTGCCCCCACGAGAGTCGAACCTATCCTCCACATGCTAATACTTGAGGGCTATTTTTAAAGAGATTTTCCCCAATGTTATGATACATCCGTAGGTCACGCCACTCTCCCGTTATGGTTTTATCCCCTAAAGCAAGTGCTTACTGGAAGTAGGATGAGAATCTACTAAATCCAATGGCAAAAGTGCTCCACCTTCCAAATCCAACTACTTTCGGGGAAGCACATTCGAGAAGAGTTCTGGCTCTCCCTGGTCGAGGAAACTTTAGAACAGGTTTCTCATTACGAGTACCTCCCAGAAATCACTCGGAGTTCGCCAAGCCAGGTTTATCGGCAGATAGAATCACCCTTTTCGTATCATTTCCATATTTCGGGCAAGCTGGTAGCAGTATTCCCTTGGGCCCAGGCAGCGAGAGCCTCAAGCTCTTAGATTTCAAACGCCTGGGAGCTGGTGTTCCTCACCACAGTGCTGTGATGAGTAGGGAGGACCCTCCTGCCAATGGGGAGATATTAGTGCACCAGGCACGATATATGATATTTGATAATTGTAAGCCATACCTGTTAGCCTACCGTTGATCTAAGCATCGTTGCTAAGCGATTTCTCAAGATACCATGGCGACCTTTAGATCCAAGGAGGACAGTGCTAGAGATCAAGTCCCATTTCACCACCTTCAAGAGCGTGCCAGTGCCTTTCATGCAATGGTCCATATGATTGCCAATCGTATGGATGGGGAATCATGGATCTTTGAGAAACTCCAGGCCTACTTGTGCGAACTAGTTAGTCTATTCTCTCCCTTGGCCAAATGAGTTAATCCCTAATTTTGAGGACGATCAGGAGGAGGATATCGACAAAATGATATCAGACGCAAAAACCTACGTAGATAACCAGGGGATAGAGGGAATTCCCGACGATAACCCCCCTGTGCTCCTACAGCCACGAGTGGGGCTTGCATGGGAAGAGGAGGAGACATGGCGATGGTATGAGGATCATGAGCTAGTCCGGCAGAATAATGTTCGGAAGAGAAAGCAGATGAGAATCCGAGACCTCATCGCCTCCCTTAACAGGCTTTCAGCAAGTCTGCTTGCTGCTATTAGTGTGGCTGAACGACAGATTGCGGTTCTTCAGAATCTACACGATCTATTTTTTACAAGCTGTCGAACAGAAATTAAGAACTACGAGAAGGGGCACCCCCTCCGTGAAAATCCCTTCTACAAGAATATCCCCCCAATACCTATCCTCTCGGAGGGCTCCAACCAGACATGGCCGAATACCTTGGACGCTATTGACGAAGTCGTTCGGGAGAGGAAATGTTTCATTAAGAAGGTCAAGGAGTTGGTAGAGAATATGGATATACGAAGAAAAATTGTATAATTTCCAGACCTGAGCCTATAGCAAGAATACTAACAACTAGGCAGCTTTCTGCATTCTTGAAGTCTGATCAGGCCAAAGCGGCCTCATCTGAGAGAACAGCTCGGGAAGCGACAGACACAATGAAGCGCACCGAGAACACTGTCATGAAGACTTTCTCCGAAATCGTGAAGCAAAAGGGTACGGTAGATGGTTTCACCTTCATAACAATAGCGTTCCTTCCTCTCAACTTTTGTACTTCGGTATTTTCCCTCCTATCCTCGACATGAGTGCCTCCTGACAAGCATCCCTATCAGTATTTCGGCATGCAGACCGTAAAGGAATTCGGCGGTAGCGCCCCCCAAATGTCGGTTCGCAGATTTTGGCAGATCGCAATTCCCCTATTTGTTGGAATACTGCTATTGACAGCAATTGTCATAATCTGGAACCGCGAAGGGGCCATAAAGTTCAGAAAAGACCTCAGAAAAACCCTCAGAAAAACCTTGTCGTTGTCTCTCTGGGCATCCATAATGGTAAGTGATCCCGAGACTCGTAGCCTTCGAGGACAAGCCACAGCTCGGCCTAACTCGCAAGAACAGCAAATGACCCGTCTATCCCTCCCTCGCCGAGGCAGGGGAAACGAAACATGGAAAATATGATTGTCAAAATTAACTATCGTCCAAGGAGCGGCCGCCTTGACAACCACTTCTAAGAATGAAAGCATTCGGGAGGCCGAGAGTTGGACAAACCTTAATCGCCAAACTATGCTGTATAGGCAGCAGTGGAAATATCACGGTTGGAGGATGCGGGGGCTGGGGGAAGGGGAGATTTGCGTCTTTAACGCTTATTTTTATACCTCAGTTTTTAACGCTGCTTGGTGAGACAAAAATGGGATAACTTATGGGGATGTATCTTCTATTCCCACAAATTGGATAGAGATGTGTACGGATGTTATCCAAGGATGTTGGCCAGGACGGGCTTTGTATTCTGCAGCTAAAGGTCTTTTTTATAGATAACCTTGCTACCACCCGGCACGATAGCCGTGCAGCGGATTGTAAGGCCAAACCTTCTGCACAGTCGTTAAGTTACTCCCATAAGAACAAAGTTTTTCTCCATCGGTAGCACATAGCCAACGGGTTTGGTGACCATGTTCGCAACCAACGAAACCATTTCCTAACCAACCAACCCTCTACCAACCCCCCCCCACCGATGTTGACACACTTTAAGGCACCCCGCGTAATAGGCTCTTCCAGATAAGCATCCCAACCAACACGCCGAATCATTCGGTTATCGCCGGATTAGCGCTACACGAAGCCAACCCAACCCTCTCTAGGTACCCGCCCGAAGTGTAGCCATTCGGAGGTTTACTAGCCCTCTCGTTCGTGGCCCTGCCCTGATTTTACACCGAAAATGAGCACTTTCACCCCATAAAACCTCATCCCCGCTGCGCAGAAAAAAGAACCGCTGCAGGGGGTGGGACAGCGGAGCTCTTGTGCTGGTGACTTGGTAAACGAGAGATGTTTAAAAACCTGATTCCATCCGAAAGATGCCGGGGAGACCCACCCTCCATCCAGTGAAACAGCAACACCCCGGTATAATGGCAGTGGGAAAGAGATGGAAGGAAACAATACGGAAGATAGGAGAAAGTGAATGAGAACAGAATTACACACTTATTCAACTAGTCGAGTGATAGCATATGATAAGAAGAAAGAAAGAGTTGAAATAACACAGCTTTAACTTGAGAATGAAGAATTCTGGACCTGCTATATCGCACTCAAGGGGGGCAGAGAGTGCAGTACATATCCGAAAGTATAATACCGTGTATCTCAACAAAAATGCTAAAATTCCTATGACACCAGCCCTTCTCTAGAGCCACCTATCAGTAGATACAGACACTTGACAAAGGTTTTGGTTATACCAAGTCATCACTAACCAACGGCACTATGTAATAGACTACATCCTCTGTTTCATGTATCACAGCTACCCCAAACAACGGTAACATGAGGCAACAGTTCCCCTGAATAAGAATTCTACTCCCACCAATCCATACCACAAGCCTAGAACCAATGATCACAGAACGACCAGTGCGGAAATCTCATCTTGAAACCCACTACCTCTGCACCTCGACCTCAAGCCAATCGAAGACACCCAGTTTGAGCTCAATCAGCTTTCCTAGCTCTAACACCAAACATTCCGGACTTCCGAAGGGGGCTAAAAAAGCCCTATGAACGGCCCCCCTAACAAGACAATACCAGGCAGTTTTTTTCAAAAAACCCCGGCATTCTACTTACTATGCCTTCCAGAGTTACTGGACAAGTTGATTCAAAGGGCTGGGACAGTAATGTATAGTACATGGTGTCAGAAGGACTATCTGTAATTACGCTGCTATAATTTGGATCATCGTATTATATTCTCATCTTATTCCTAATCAATTGTATGGATAAGCTTCATCTAATGCTTCATGCATTAAGTTTTACTCATGAGAGCTGGCAGCGCATGGACAATATGAGCTTGCGCCATCACTAAGGCTTTTGCCCAGTGGCCGCACGATATCAATATCATTAAATCTTGAATGTGGTAAGCCATATCAGTCAATCCCCACAGCGCAATATGAGAAACAACCACAATCTCAAATAACAACCCTCCTCCCACTCCACGCACACCAAAGTGGGAAAATCCCCATACCGCAAGAACTGGAATAACTGCACCTCACGCTAGGACGTTAGGGTTTCCTTCGCCTGTAAATTAAGGTTTGGCTCTTTTTTCCCTTCCTTCCTCCTTAAGCTAGGACTGACGGGGCCAGTTTTTGCGGTATGCTCGCCCCCACCCCCAACTACCCGGAGGAGGGAATTTCTGACATCTTAGCGCGGGGTTCAATTTTTCCGGTTCTTCCAGTGCCCTTGTAACACTGAGGATGCTCGGATAACTGACACACGAATTTCACTATTTCCACATTCCTTTTGTACAATTCGAGTCACGAGTGCCCAAAATCCCCCATTTTTGCTGTAAATTTGGGAGGGCACTAATTTCCAGCCCAGATCGCCGAATAACACCAGCCCAGCCTTTCCCGCTAGAGCTTTCCTGTATAAGGGTATATCTACCGAGCTCACCGGGGGTTCCAATTCGACTTTCATGAAATAATATAGTGCACTGGTACCGGTAGTCTGAGCCCAAACCCCCATTCTTCCACCCCCCAACTAACCACTCGAAATCCGGAACCCTACATACAAAACCTCCCCCCTTCTCCAATTCCACCCAGAAATTCGGACAGGAACACAGACTAGGCCATAACCTAACCAGATATCACAGCAACACCCTACTGCCCGCCGGCAGCCCCCCCTAATGACTTCACCAGGGCAAAGAATACATACGCGGAAGTCCAGGCGAGGGTAGAAACACACCTTACTCAGCGAGCTCTAAGAAATAGCAGATTCCAAAGGATTCCTCAGGCCGAATAGAAGCCCCTGGCCCGGGATCGGAGAGGAATAACCACCGGTGGGAGTGATGGGTATGAAGGCGATCCTCCAACCAGAGGACCTCTTGGGTCCTTCCGGACAGCGGTCAGGATAGCTACTCCATAGGGGAGGAGCCGCGGGTAAAACGACGATTTACAGGACAAGAATGAAAAGGTTAGCCGAGGCGCTTTGCGCCGAGTCCCCTCCCAGTTTTAACTTAGCAACGGCGTTAGGCTAGGAGAAGCTCTCCCAGTTCCTTCCCGATCATGACTTATTCCTGAGAAACCTGCTCTCGTGTTTCTCACTGTGTTGTCAGAAGCACTACTGGGTGTCCAGGTCCCTGATGGAATGCCTTACTGATCGCCGTGATGTGCGGAAATCGATGAGTTAATCTCTTTGGAGGTTCATGAGGTTGATTTTCTATGAGTGGGTAGAATCAGGCCCTCCGGGAGCTCGGGTCACTATACCATTTCCAACTTGATGGCAACTTATACCACTGCATACACTGGCCATTCCTTCTCTTGACAAACCACACATAATTGCCAGTCATCCTCCTATTCCATGCATCCTTTTAGACTTCAACGGCGAAAACGATACCATGCGAGTGACGAGGGGTGAAACCAAACGCCAAGAAACTCACAACGAAAACGATCGCACACTCGCGGGCGGGGAAAATCTTTTCACTAACAACAACCTCAGTCTCACGCTCAACGACGGCTCCTTCAATAATTAACTAACTAACGGCGATCACTGGAGTATATATCGATTACAAAGACATCATATCCGTCTATGAGCCATAGTACTACTCCATGTCAGTCCCCCCTTGCCCCATCATGGCTCCCGGGCCGACAAAAGGAAAACAAACTCTCCCACTGTCGCCGGGCTTCCAGCTCTCTCACGCTGACCTTACCGTGCTTCCACTGTTCTCCCGGCCTTTCCCCCGGCTTTCCCGAAAGCTGCGCGATCCCAAAACCATCGCTCATTCCTGCATTGGAAATGCTTTCCACAAACACGCCCGAAGCCGAAACATATGCCCAAATCCTCAGCGTATTTCCGAAGTCAAACAAGTAGGTCCCCGACGGCTATCTAAACAACAGAGGAGGTATCGGGAGAGTATGGCGAGCAGCATCGTTCCCAACATATCTCACAGTCGGGAGAGGCCTGTGGGTGCAAAACCGGGTGTGGGGTTGCGGAAGAGGTGGGGGTGGCAGAGCTATCAATACAATCTACTGTAGTATGATATAATGCTAAATTAACAAATGGATTACCTTATCTCGGATAGGCTTTACGAAATTAGGATTTCTTGCAATCGATCTAATTCACCTGCCAATCCTCTCTCTTACTGCTACTATCACTAACTCCCTCAAGGGTAGTATGCATATCATCTTATTATCCTGTAGTAAAAATCTCTACCCCAGGACTATTCTCAGAATAATACAGTCATTGTCGCGATCTAAGGATTTCTGTTTTTCTTGTGCATAGCCTCATACCACTGTGAGCGACGCAAAATAGGAGGGCGACCGTCTATTAGGGCCGAGGGTGAGAAGCTTCGGGAAAGGAACCTCTTGATAGTCGAAGAAAAAGAGAGGGCTGCCGATGTGGCGGAAGAGTATCGCATAATTTCGTTTTCACGCTAAGATATCAAAAGAAAAAGTGTGGTGAAACATTCCAGCTCCTTTAGGTAGTGAATAGCCCCTATAGGGAAGATTCTCGCAAATATTTAGCGTAGGGCACCGCCCCAGGGACCTGTCCTTTATTTAAAGGAAACAACTAAAGTTAAGCGAGAAAGGTTAATTCGAAAATCCTGACTCACACCTTATTCTGACCTCCTCGCAAGAATAACTGGTTTCACCAGATTACTGGTATATGCCGTACCGAAACCTCGTGTAGCTAGGGCGAACAGAAGGTATTCGTAGATCAAGACAATGGTTCATTAGAAACTCCTACAGTACGATATTCTGTGACGAAGCGAGACCACTTCAACGAGAACGCCGATACAAGTAATCTCTGTCCTACAAAAGTTCTGTTGACGCCCCCGCTCCCCCGTGCTCCTGCTTCCCCGAGATCAACGACCTACCGTAACTGTGACGGCGAATACCGGTAATAAAAGTTTTTATGGTACAAGTATCATACCCGGGTTATAGTTTTCCCTCGCCAAACTCCTCTTCGGGTGCGGGATGCCCTAGTCGCGCACTGTGCCGGCGGCCAAGAATCCATATCACTTCGGTCACGATATCCGTCACGGCTTTTGTCTTACTCCTGTCTGTCGTCAGTACTCTGAAGCTTTAACTTCAGACTTCTATCCGTGAGCCTTTCTGCTGCCCAGCTATGTGCTCCGTGCTCGAGCATGTCTCCAAATGTTGCCCTCCTCTCTGTCATCCTATCACGCTTTACATAAGAGACAGGACAACGAACGGAAGAGACAGCAAATAAGACATCGAAAAATCTGATGTCGAGCAACAAACTTAGTAGGGGCCCTTATTGGTCCCCGCAGATTCGCTATCCCATTTACCGTGTTCCTCCGATCCACCAAATAAAGAAAGCTCTGCGAGGTCGCTCGAGTTACATGACAACCCCCCCAAAAAGTACTATTCGTGTACATAAAATTGAGAGGAATACCATGTCTTCCCCCTTCGTCGATTTGTTTTTTTTTGAAAATCCTTAGATTATTAAAATTTGATAAATCCCCCCAAGTCGCCTGCTAATTTAGTATATCACGCGAAGGTTGCTCCCTGGGCCCAAAAAAAGCTTTTTGCTAGCTCAGTCGCCTTGCAGGCTTTGAGTTTGAGCCTACTAGTCGTTAGGTACAGTACTCGAGTACAGCTACCGGCATTATACAGCCACACCCCACTCTACTGGATCCCCCGGTTTCCCGGATGAAATTCTCTGAGTTCTAAATTATTTCGCACCAAAACCTAACTCGCTGCTCCGGATAATTCGCGCTCCTGGATAATTCGCTGTCCCGAACAGATTCCTTGGATTTTGGCCATCCTGGATAGCGAGGTGAGACTCTACCTGTATGAGGGCTGCTTAGGCTTGCAGTAGTAACAGCTAAGGCGCATAAAACTACCTAGTCTTTTATGTTATTAGCTCTCCCGGGCACCTTACTGTCGATGTATATCCTGGCAAGTGTTTTATTTACCCTTATCAAAAGTCTATCTATGATATGATAGCTTAAATGTTGCGAGTAGATGCCGTAGGTAGCTCTTGTCATAGGAGGTTAATGCTGAATCCCAGCAAAAGGTCAGACTCAATTATTCACGATTTTATTGAGTATGTTGAAATATTATAAGGTGAGGCGTGCCAAAATTAACTGACTTTAAAGCAAAAAGCAAATTAAAACATGGTCTTGGAATATCAAACAGAACCTTAGGCTCACACTTTCCAACCTCATCTCAACAATTCCTCAACAAAAATATCTGTAAATAGAACCGTGAGCCTCTTTATTCCCCAAATTGTCCAACATCTATCCCCAAACGTGATCAATACTGTAAATGACAAAATCTACAGCAATACCACGAAAGTAATATTACGCGAGAAATTTCGTATTTCCCTCAGCACGCCTCACCGTATTTTTTAACCTACTGGCGTGAGGTCGAATTGAATGAGTTAATATAGGGGTACTGCACTCCCCTCATCTCGGTTCTATTTATAACTTCAAACTTCTCCAATCGGGTTGATCTTGTCCCTTGACGAGGTTAAATCCGCTACCCAAGTATTAGCCCCTAATCCAATCCAAGACAAAGACACCGTGAGAAGTAGTGGTGTCTTCCAGACGGAGTATGGATTAACCCGTATTCGTGGTTCTGTCGACCTGCTCGGTTGAGCTTGTTGGGGTTTACTAGTAGTTTTGCCATTTCAATTACTCAATTCGATCGTGGATTTACAGTACTCCACAGAGAAGCAGGAACACGCCGACGCGGGAACGCGAATAAAACTTTTGCAGTACAGGAATTATTTGTATGGGCATTCTCATTACAGTGGTCTCGCTTTGTCCTGGAATACTGTGCGAGTTTCTACTGGACGCTCGTCTTGATCTATGAATATCTTCTGTTCGCCCCTGGCTACCTGGGTGGCAGGTATACCACCCCATACCAGTAATCTGGCGAAGCTAGTTTTTCTCGCTAAGAGGTCAGAATAAGGTGTGGGTAAGGATTTTCAAATTAACCTTTCTCGCTTAGCTATTCCCTTTAAAACAATGACAAAGGTCTCGAGAGCGATCACCTAGGGTAAATATTTAGGACAATCTTCCCCATAGGGGTTATTCGTTACTCAAAGGAGCTCACGCACGGTAGATACTCAATTTCCAATAGTAAAGACAAAGATATATATATATAAAAGTAACAAAAAAGTGTCCTAATACTGTTATAAATTGTCACACATCATATCCCTATTGTTCTGCATACCTCCCCCATGATAAAGGGGCAATATGACTGAAGTCCCTCCTTCATAAATCGCACTAAATTTGTAGAGCATGAAAGTTACGAAACCATAAAGAACACTCCTGAAACATAAGGAAACTTCCAAAATCACGATAGGCATGCCTTCTCCCAACTTCCACTACTCTCAGCTTCTGTCCCTTCTTCCTTTCTACTCGCAAGTGGATAAAGTAGGGGTTCGAATATGATGGTATTTATGCAGTATTGCTAGAAAGTAGCAAGAAGAGCGAGAAGTAAAATTTTGGCATGAGAGAACGTACAAAAGTTCTTCCCGTAGGCAGGAGAGATAAGTATATAGGAATTAGAGTGAGAGTGAGGGACGTCAGAAGAATAGAGGAAACCACCGGCCAGACCAGGAGAATGAGAAGGAAATGAGCCCTCTGCCGATTCTAATGCATAGGTCCCCAGTCACAGAGACATGGGGAGCCTTCCCACCTCCTTAACAGTTGATTATTAGAAAGTAATAATGGATTAGTGAGCAGACAAAATAGTGGTGGGCGCATATCTGGAGAGCAGGGGTCGGGAACCTGCAATCAGAAATAGATAGAGCTCCGTGTGTAAAGGAAAGAAGGAAACTTTTGTGGCTGGTGGTATATCATAGCAGGCGGATCTTTTTGAGGGGTGGCTCGGGGCATGGAGAGAGGTCAGTTGAGGGCTTAGATAATTCCTCCCCGAGCCTCGATATAGTAAGGTCATCTGACTCTACTTGCCCCTGGGGAGCTTTCCCACAGCCATCCCCGGTAGCGCATGGAAATGATGCTTGGCCACTCTCGTCTGCTGTGTCGGGATGGGCATCGTTAAGCTGCAATAGCATCCCCACAATCTTCTTATGCCCTTTCTTCTCTGCGAATGATAATGGCGTTCGGCCACCCCCGTCAGCACGGTCGGGATTAACATCGCGCTGTTCTAACAGCACCTCGATAATTTCCTCGCACCCACTCTCGGCAGCCCAGGAGAGCGGCGTTCGGCCACTCTTGTCAGCGCTGTCGGGATTGACACTGCTCTGCCCTAACAGCATCTTTACAACCCTCTCATGATTTAAGCCAGAACCCCATAGCTGGATCCCTAGCCCGGCAGCCCATGAAAGTGGCGTTCGCCCGTTCTCATCTGTAGTATCGGGATCGACATCGTTCCGTTCCAATAGTATCCGAACAATTTTCTCACGCCCGTTCCCAGCAGCCCATGAAAGTGGCGTTCGCCCGTTCTTATCTGTAGTATCGGGATCGACATCGTTCCGTTCCAACAGTATCCGCACAATTTTGTCATACCCTCGCCCAGCAGCCCATGAAAGTGGCGTTCGGCCACTCTTGTCAGCGCTGTCGGGATTGACACTGCTCTGCCCTAACAGCATCTTTACAACCTCATAATTTTCGCTAGAACCCAATAGCGGGACCCCTGGCTCGGCAGCCCATGATAGTGGCGTTCGCCCGTTCTCATCTGCAGTATCGGGATTGACATCGTTCCGTTCCAATAGTATCCGAACAATTTTCTCAAGCCCCCCCCCAGCAGCCCATGAAAGTGGCGTTCGGCCACTCTTATCAGTGCTGTCAGGGTTGACATCACGACGCTCTAACAGCATCATTACAACCCTCTCACAACCTTCCTTTGTATCCGGTGACAAATGATCCCCTGTAGGGAAGGAGAATGGCACTTGGACGCCCCCGCCCATAGTGTAGAAATCGACATCGCTCCCTCGTGATAGCGCCTTTATAACCTTCGAGCCGGCCGCCCATGAGAGCGGCGTACGGCCATGATTGTCAGCACCGTCGGGATTGACATCGTTCCGCTTTAATAGCATCTCCGCAATTCCCGCATGCCCATTCTCAGCAGCCGATGACAGTAGCGTTCTGCCCGAGGGATCTACAATATGGGGATCGATGCCCTCCTGTTCTAGTAGTACCTTTACTATCGCATCATGCCCGATCCAGGTAGCCCACAATAACGCCGTACTACCAAAATCGTCAATTGCGTTAAGATCCCATTTATTGATCTTAAGTAAAGGAACCATGATCTCCAAAACCCCGACGATGGCTCCGGCGTGGAGCGCCGTGCATCTCACCAGACGAAGATCTTGAAAAACCAGCCTGGAGAAGCTGGCTAATCGCTCGCGGAAGAGTAGCTCGCAAGATATGTGCTCATTGAATCGATCAAATAGTTTCAATGCAAGCGAAACTACACTTGTCGAGGTTTGTCTTCGGGCATGTGCTCCCCAGTATCTAGAAGCGTATTCAAGAAAAGGAGTTGTAGGTGGTAGTTGATCGCAAGTTGGGGGAAGTTCCCTGACGCACTCAAAGTTGAGATAGGCCAAGCAAACCTCCGCCATCATCGAATGGGGACTACAAAAAACTGTAGGATTGGCTAGGATATGTTCTTGTAGTGTGAAATGAACAAGACGGGCTTTGGAAGACAATGAATCAACTGTGACTAGCCCTAGCCCGCAGTTCAATATGGTCCGGATCGAAGGCACATTATCGTTGTCAAGATCTGTCGAGCCTATTTCTATTCCTAAGGCTTGACATAGTTCGTCCGGCTCCAACGGTCGCTCTGAATATGCTATCCACATTATAGCTTCCATTCCTAGCCGCGCCTTGTCCTCCCCTTGTGCCCTGATTCTTTCCAATGTGGCATTGTATACATCCCCTACGTCTTGACCATTTGACATTTGTCTGAGTTTTTCCCTCCGACGACGAATTGTTGTCTCCCCGAGGATTGTCTCGATGCTGAGAGAGACAAGAAGGAATCTATGCTCAATCCTTCGTGAGAAAAATGATTTCTACCCGATACGGGAAAACTAGGCATCGGGGACATACATCTCGGATATTTTCTTCGGAATAATTTCCATTATATCCCCTCTCAGACGGTCATCCATTGCGTCAGGTTCCGAGTCCCCGTCCAACTTGATCCTCAAAAATTCCTCGGTGTCTTCCCTTGTTGGACTCACTAGGATAGTATCGACGCTGGGGAAGTATCTCTCAACCTCAGGCCGGACGAAGGGCCTTCCGGCCAAGAATAACCGGACATTTGGCAACTCTTGGATGATAGCTTGCAGAGCGCTAAGAAGGCCAGTCCGATGCGCCGCGAGGGATTCGTCCAACCCGTCAATACATATAACCACCCGTCGCCGCTGCCCAATCGCCGTCTTCAGCATTTTGAGAAGCTCCGGAACATCCGGGTGTACCCCGCCAAAATGCCTCTTCGCATCTTCGAAAGCTTTGCGTATATCGTCTGGGATGATTCTACCCCCCATCAACTGCTTGAGCATGGCTCCTAGAATATTAGATGTTGTCTGTTCCTTTCTATCGAGGTAGTCACAATACAGCCCGATAACCGTGATATCCTGTTCACTACGATAAAAATGGTCGATCACTAGAGAGCTAGAATTGCAACCAGTTAGTGATGTAAGCTTTCCCTATGGTTCGTTGTGTTACCTAAGATGAGTCTTCCCCACACCTGGATCACCATGGCAAAAGAGCACGGAGTGAGAAGATCCATCTTCTGCCGTATTCCATCTCCGAAACTCGCTCGTTTGAAATATCCATTCTCCCACGCCCTTGAGTCGGCTCTCCCTTATATGTCGATGCCTTCTCTGAGGCTCCAGCGATGACAACCACACCAGGACCTTGTCATCTTCTGTGGTTGTATGGACGATTTGGTGGATATTGTTGACGGTGCTGTTCAAACTGTTGACGTTGAATGATCCGGTAATCCCACTAAAGTCCATACTGTCTGAAGTCCGGGTGATCGAGGTAGGCGGAAAGGTGGTGAATAGGGGTCTCAAAGCGGTCAAGAGTCTGCTCAGGGCCGAAGAAAATCATGTTGGGGGGTAAGGCTGTGATATATCACACCTCGGCATTCCACCCAATGGTTTCACGCCAAGAAGTCGCAGCACCTCCCAATGAGCCCCCTCCGAATTCCTCAAAAAAGGTTTGCAGCTTCTGCGGCTGAAATGATCAGATAGTCTCGCTCCTCGCAAGCCAGATCAAGCCAACCATCAAGCATAGCCGGCCTGCTTACATTATGTCCAACCAGAGCTCGTAGGGTGCAAAAATATTAAATTAGTGAGCAAAACTAAACATATCTAACCAAGACCATACACCATTCTATGAGATCACGGCACCGGTATTTCGCCACACTTTCTTTTGACATCTTAGCGTGAAAAAGAAATTGTGGGGTAGTGTGCCCTTCCGCCATATTGGGGGCGACCCTCTCTTTTTCTCCGGCCATCGAGAGGCCCACTTCCCGGAGTTTCTCACCCTCGGCCCTCGTAGCTGGTTGTCCTCCTATTTCGTCGTCGCTCACAGTGGTGTGGCGCTATGCCCAAGAAAAACAAAAATCCTTAGATCGGAACAGTGGCTGTATTATTCTGAGAATATTTCTGGGGTGGAGATTTTTACTACAGGACAACAAGATGCCGGGTTGGAACAACCCATTACCAATTGGGCAAAGCACCCGGGACATACCCTCGGGGCACAAGTACTCGTAATGTCCTGACGTTTGTGAACACAACTGCTATTGCATACCGCCAAAATTCAGCTTTTTAGCCCTGATCTTGGCATCATGCAATAGCAGTTGTGTTCACAAACGTCAGGACATTACGAGTAGGGATTCGGAGGAGGTCGGGAAAAGGTATAGCCGGGTACCAGGGTAGCGCGGGGTCATAGCCCCACCACAACGGGTCCGTGGGATACGACAAACATATAGAGGCTCCAATTCTCCCCCCTAAACACCAGATCCCCAAGCTTTCTACACCTCTCTACACCTCGCGTTTTCGTTTCCCGCGTATTCGTTTCCCACCCACCGCCCTTTAGCCCACAACAAGCGCCCTCATTGTCACCATGGGATGGATCGGTGCCAACGATCTCTTGCGACAAGGGCAGCGACACTCCCTTCAATGCCTCCGACAGTGGAACATCACTACCGACAACAAGGAAGGTACAAAGCCTGGTCGTCTTGGTTTGGGTCTTCTTGATTCGCTTTGTTTTTCCTTTCTTCTCTTTCTCTGAATAGTTGTTATCTAATATATATTTCTCTTGGCTTTGTAAAATTGGGTGATATGTATACTACGCTTGAGGGAGCTAGTGATAGTAGAAGTGAGGGTAGGGATTCGGCAGGTGAATTAGATCCTAGTTAGTCGTTAGGTTTGATTGCAAGAAGTTCTGATTTCGTAGAGCCCACCCGAAATAAGGTAATTTATTCGTTAATTTAGCATTATACTAGGTTGTAATGATAGCCCTGCCCCTGCCCCCCCCACAGCCCCATACCGGGTTTCTGGACCTACAGGTCTCTCCCGACTGTGAGATACATGTAATAGGAGAGGTAATTATGTGTGGCTTATCAAGAGAAGGAATGGGGAGCGTATGCAGTGGTATAAGCTGCCCTGGAGATGCTATCGTGGCCCGGGCTCCCGGTGGGCCTAATTCTACCCACTCACAGAATATCAACCCCACGAACCCCCAAAGAGATTAACCCATGGATTTCCGCACATTATGGCGATCAATCAGGCATTCCATCCGGAACCCGGGCACCCGGTAGTGCTTCTTACAACACAGTACGAAACACCAGAGTAGGCTTCTCGGGAACAAGTCATGATCGGGAAGGAACTGGGAGAGCTTCTCCTAGCCCAACTCCTTTGGCACGTCAAAACTGTGAGGGGACTCGGCGCGAAGCACTTCGGCTAACTGTTCCATGTTTATCCGGTAACTTGTCGTTTTGCCCGGGGTTCCTCCCCTGTGGAGTAGCTATCCTGACCGCTATCCGGAAGGCCCTGGTAGGTTCCCTGGTTGGAGGATCCCCCTTTATAGTCCATCACTCGCACTCATTATTATTAGTTTTGTTGAAACGACCGATTGAGAAAGAAATCACAGGGGGTGTCCCCGGCTATCTATACAGGAAAGCACCGGCCAAGTTTTCCCAGGATCACGCGGCCTCACTCGCCCCCTCACCCGCTACTTTCCTAGCTGACGTACTCCCCATAGCCGACCATGTTGGATACGGAAGGGCGCTCCAACACGTTTCGCTACTCGTCCCTGGCAATAAATATTCGGAAACAGGATTAAAAATATATATGGTAAAACCCCTGTGATTGTCCGAGTGGGGGGGAGTAGAGTTATTGTTCCGGGGGATGGCTAGTTCGTGTTACCGTTGTTTAGGTTGTGGTACTAGCTATGATACATGAAGCAGAGGATGTATTCTATTACATAGGACGGTTGGGTTAGTGATGACTTGGTATAACCAAATCTTTTGTCTAGTGTCTGTATCTATTGATAGGTGGCTCTAGAGAAAGGTTCTGGGGAATTTTAGCATTTTTGTTGAGATACATAGTGTTATACTTTCGGATATGTACTTTCTACGCCCTTGAGTGCGGTATAGTCGGTCCAGCATTCTTCGGTCTCAAGTTAAAGTTCTGTGATTTCAGCTCTTCTTTTCCTCTTATCATATACTATCACTCGACAAGTTGAATAAGTGTGTAATTCTGTTCTCATTCACTTCCTATCTTCCGTATTGTTTCCTTCGATCTCTTTCCCACTGTCATTATACCGGCGCGTTGCTGTTTCACTGGATGAGTGGTGGGTCTCTCCGGCCTCCTTTGGATGGAATCGGGTCTTTGAGCATCTCTCGTTTACCAAGTCTCCGATAGAATAGCCCCCCTGTCCCACCGCCTGCAGCGGTTCTTTTTGCGGGGCAGCGGGGATGGGGTTTTGTGGGGTGAAAGTGCTCATTTTCGGTGTAAAATCGGGGGAGGTGTTACCAAAGAGAGGGCTAGTAAACCTCCGAATCTCTATCGAAGCAGGTCCTAGAGGGTTGGGTAGGTTTCGTGTAGCGCTAATCCGGCGACTACCGAATGACTCGGCATATCAGTTGGGATATTTATCAGGAGGAGCGTGTTACGCGGGGTGCCCTAAGGTGTGCCAACAGCGGGGTGGGGGGGTTGGTTGGTTAGGAAATGGTTTCGTTGATGTGATACCAATGTAGAGAATCTTTGTTCTTATGGGAGTAACTTAACGACTGCGGAAGGTTTGGCCTTACAATCCGCTGCACGGCTATCGTGGCGGCTGGTAGCGACATTATCTATAAAAAATACCTGTAGCTGCAGAACACAAAGCCCGTCCTTCCCGACATCCTTGGATGACATAGGTACACCTCTCTATCCAATCCATGGGAATAAAAGACACATCCCCATAAATTATCCCCTCGTCTCATCAAGCAGCGTTAAAAACTAAGGTATAAAAATAAGCATTAAAGAAGCAAATCTATCCTTCCCCCAGTCCCTTTAAAGTTATCCTCCGACCATGATATTCCCACTGCTGCGAATACAGCATAGACAGAGTTTGGCAGTTGAGGTTCGCCCAACTCTGCTCCCGAATGCTTTCATTCCTGGAAGTAGTGGCTGCCGCGACAGCTCCTTGGATGATAGAGTAGATTTTGACAATCAAACTTTCCATGTTCCGTCTCCCCTATCTCGGCGAGGGGCGGATAAACGGGTCATGGGCTGTTCTTGCGAGTTAGGCCGTGTCTCGTTGCGGGCTAGGCATCTCGGAACCACTTACCATTATGATTGCCCACAGAGACGCCCACAAGATATTTTTGAGGTGTCTTCTGTAGTCTCTTGCCCATCTGCGGTTCCAGACGATGACCATTACTGTCAGTAGCAGTATTCCGGCAAATAGGGGAGTTGTGGTCTGCCAGAATTTGCGAACGGACATTTGGGGAGTGGTACCGCCGAATTCCTTTACGGTCTGCATGCCGAAATACTAATAGGGTTTCTTGTCAGGAGGCACTTATATCGAGGATAGGAGGGAAAATACCGAAGTACAAAAGTTGAGAGGAAGGAACGCTAAAGTGATGAAGGTGAAACCATCTACCGTACGCTTTTGCTCCACAGTTTCGTCATGGGTCTTCTTGAGAATGTACTGGGTGCGCTTCATTTCGTTTATCGCTTCCTGAGCGGTTCTCTCAGATGAGGCCGCTTTGGCCTGATCAGACTTCAAGAATGCGGAAAGCTGTCCAGTCGTTAGTATTCTCGTAATAGGCTCAGGTGTGGAAATTATACAATTTTTCTTTGGATATCCATATTCTCTACCAACTCCTGAACTTTCTTGATGAAACATTTCCTCTCTCGACCCACGTCGTCAATAGTGTCAATGATATTCGGCAATATCTGCTCGGAGTTTTCCGAGAGGATTGGGGCAATATTCCTGTAGGAGGGATTTTCACGGAGTGGGTACCCCTTCTCGTCGCCCTTAATTTTTGTTCTACAGTTTGGAGAGAATAGATCGTGTAAATTCTGGAGAACGGCAATCTGTCGTTCAGCCACGCTGATCACAGCAAGCAAATTTGCCGAAAGCCTCTTAAGAGCGGCGATGAGGTCTCGGATTCTGCTTTGCTTTCTCTTCCAAACCTTATTCTGCCGATCTTGCTCATGATCCTTATCCCGTATCAACCTCTCCTCCCAGGTAAGCCGCACATCTCGTAATTGATATATGGGGGGAGGGCTGTCGTCGGGAATTCCCTCCATCCCCTGGTTATCTGCGTAGGTTTTTGCGTCTGATATCATTGTGTCGATATCCTCCTCCTGACCGCCCTCAAAATTAGGGATTAACCCATTTGGCCAAGGGGGAGAATAGACTAACTAGTTCGCACAAGGAGGCCTCGAGTTTCTCAAAGATCCATGATTCCCCATCCATACGATTGGCAATCATATGGACCATTGCATGAAAGGTACTGGCACGCTCTTGAAGGTGGTGAAGTGGAACTTGATCTTTAGCACTGTCCTCCTTGGATCTAAAGGTCGCCATGGTATCTTGAGAAATCGCTTAGCAACGATGCTTAGATCAACGGTAGGCTAACAGGCATGGCTTACAATTATCAAATATCATATATCGTGCCTGGTGCACTAATATCTCCCCATTGGCAGCTGGGTCCTCCCTAATCATCACAGCACTGTGGTGAGGAACACCAGGTCCCAGGCGTTTGAAATCTAAGAGTTTAAGGCTCTCGATTTCCGGGACCAAGGGAATACTGCTACTAGCTTGCCCGAAATATGGAAATGATACGAAAAGGGTGATTCTATCCTCCGATAAACCTGGCTTGGCCAACTCAAACTGATTTTTTGGAGGAACCCTTAATGAGAAACCTGTTCTAAACCTTCCCCGACCAGGGAGAGCTAGAACTCTTCTTGAATGTGCTTCCCCGAAAGTAGCCGGATTTGGAAGGTGGAGCACTTTTGCCATTGGATTTAGTAGATTCTCATCCTACTTCCAGTAAGCACTTGCTTTAGGGGATAAAATTATAACGAGAGAGTAGGGTAACCTACGGATGTATCATAACATTGGGCAAAATCTCTTTAAAAAACCCCTCAAGTATTAGCATATGGGGGATAAATTCGGCTCTCAGAGACAGGCCAGTTGTATTCGTCGCGGCATTACTTAAGGCACAGATATGTCATGGGGGGGTTGATTCACGGGGGGTAAACCTACATGATGGCCAACCGTGCCCGCGACTGTATTAATCGAGGGTTGATCACCTGGCTAAATTGCTCCGACTCTATGAGCCTATCTTTGGGCACTTTAAAGAATCTATCGTCATCTTCACTAGAGCCTCCCGAGGAAGGACCGCTTCCCTCAACTGGAGGATTCCCATCCGCTCGTCTCAGAGAATAGTCAAAAATGACGACATCGTCCTCTTTCCTGTCCTTTAGTTTTTCGCTCGTGGGGCTGCGGCTCAGGCACAGGAAGCCCTCGTCATCATAGAACTCTTGTTGTTCGCCGATAACTCTCCAACGATCAAAGTAGTGCGGCCGATCCTGAGCGAGGGTAGGCTGCAGCGGTGGTGCCTGCGATGATTGGTGAACGGATCCCGACGAGGATTCGGGGGCCGAGCTCGGGTTTAGTGGAATAGCAGAGTTCTCGTTTAGGTCTCCCATCTTGGCTTAGTAGCTCAGATCCTGGTGGAGCAATATCGAGGAGGCTTCCTGGTTTCTTGTTAGCATGATAACAGTCGGTTAGGGAGCTCCGTTCTTATGTAGAACATTCAGTCAGGCCCAGGAATTCACAATCCCTGCGGCTCACATGAAGACCTTTGCCTGCCCAGGCAGCCGACCGCGCTTGAAGGGAGGCACCCCCCAGTTGGGAGGAGGGAATTACAGCTGAGAAAGTCAAACACGCGCAGTAGGTGGATCTGTAGAGATGTACGGGAGACCAAAATCGAACACAATTTATTAACTTCTGAAACAAAAACAATATAAGCTTGCGGAACACCCGGTTAGTTTCAAACCAATAAGGGAGGAGATGTGATTGTCTTTTATTTTTATGCAGCTATTCGCGTATCTCCTTGACTGGTGCGACAGTGGAAATGTTGTCCCGAACTCCCGTGTCATGTCTAAGACAAGGATGACTAAGGGGCCCTCAGTACTTTTCAATGATAATGTGCGTAGGCTTCATCAGATGGCTAATATTTGTCGGCTATCATAAATGGAGACTCCCAGGGCAGGGAGACTGAGCGCAATAATAAGCACTTCGAGGTTGTTGAAAAAAAAAACACACCACATATAATAAAACGATCACAGCGTAATTGATTTTTTGACCAAAAATATCCTTCGAAGGGTCCTCTGGGATATGGGATTAATGGTGTCAATAGGGCTAATTCTGTGTTGAGAATGTGCCTGGTAAACTGGAAGCAACACCAGAATTATTTGATGTGGTTCCTTTTCAGGAAGATAGGCAGCATGGCATCGCCGAACACAGAGAATTTTGGATTAGACTAGGTTGCGCTCGATCTCCCCGCCCGAGGGGTCTCCAATTAGAGTGCGACAATCTGGTGGCTTGCATAGCCGAGTTTGGCGAGTTTCTGCGGCAGTGGTACGGTAAAAACCTTTGCGATTCGCGATCGGATTATCCCTGTAAATCGGGCCACTAGCCCAAGATAGGTTTGGTTTGGCAAATTTATGAGATCAAACAAGGCCAAAGCGTCCAGGCTCTCATGTCAGGAAAGCACTGATCCTTGTCAAGCAGCTTTGTCTCTGAATCCCGAGATCAGCGGCACAACTGGGGGGACGAATGTCAAAGGTTTTTACGGTGCTCCGGTTATAGATTTCCCTCGCCAAACTCCTTTCGTGCGGAATCCCTCAGTCGTGGACTGCACCAGCGGCCGGGGATCTAAAATACAAGTAATTCAGCTAGAACATCACGGCTGTTGGCTTGCTCCTGTCTGCCGTCAGTATTCTAATGTTTTAACTTCAGACTTCCATCGAAGAGCCTTCCGGCTGCCCGGCTACGTGCTCCGTGCTCAAGCATGGATCCAAATGTTGCCCCCCTCTCTTTCATCCTATCACGCTTTAGCATAGGAGAGAGGATAAGAAACGGAGGTTGCAGCGAATGGGACACCAAGGGATCTTGTGTCGGGCAACAAACTTGGTAAGGGTCCATATTATCCCCCGCCGATTCGCTATTCCTCTTACTGTGTTACTGTACAGTCATGTAACAAAAGTCTTGGCACCCTGGTATAATTATTATTCAACTTGCTTCGCCGCAACAACTCCACTTATGATACCCCGTGCTCAAAGCAGAAATGCTACCACGAGAAACAGAACCTTGTGATTTCTATTCTTCATCATTCAGGCTGAGGGAGGACATACAAAGTGGTAAATCCAGAGTCACTCAGTCGGGAGTGCCAGGACTTTTGTTACACGACTGTACTCATATCCACCGAATAAGGAAAGCTCTGCATGGTCGCCAGAGTTGCGCACTCAAAATTACTATTTTAAGCTATCGAGGACAACCCCCCCAAAAAAGGACCTTTCGTATACTTAAATTCAGAGGCCGAATACTATGTCTTCCCCCTTCTTGTTGATTTTTTTGAAAATCTTTAGACTATTGAGGTTTGATAACCCCCCCCCCCCAAGTCGCCTGCTAATTGAGTATGATATATCACTCTAAAGCTGCTCCCTAAGCCCAGAGAGCGTCTTTTGCTAGATTACCGTAACAATTCGAATACCGTAATTGGACCTCAAGCTAGGACTTTGGAGTTGCCTTTGCTGGTAAGGTCTGACTCTTTTTATTTTTATTTTGTCTTAAGCACGCGGTGAGGGGTCAGTTTTTGCTGTGCGCTCACACCCTATTCAAGAGGGGGAATTTCGGACGTCTTAGAATTGGGTCCAATTATTCGAGTTCTTACGGCAGTTGCCATGCAAGCTACCGGTACCAGCATTATGCTCGAGCACTTGTTGAGGGCAGCTCAGGCTTGGAGTAGCAATAGCCAAGGCGGGTAAAACTATCTATGGGGATATTGAAATTTGAAAGTTTTTTCTTATGTTATTAACTTTCCCAGGTACCCCATGATTGGTATGGGGAGTCGTTTCTCGGAACTTTCCTCGCTCCACCGGTATATGGGTGCCCGGAGTATGCTGTCAGGGAGGGTATAGTACGGTATTGTGACTGTCTCATATCTCGCTTGGAGTGTGGGTGTGCATCCCGGCTAGTGTTTCCTTTACCCTCATCAAAAGTTTATCTATGATAGGTTACACAATGTGAGTAGATGCATTACGGAGGTACAGCGCCTAAGCTTTGTAGGTTCCACAGGCGAGGTTTGCTGCCTTTCTGTGGAAAACTCAGGAACTGTACCTGCGTAGTCAGCTTTTGTGGTGGGAGGTTTATGCTGAATCCTGGTAAAAGGTTAGACTCAACCATTCACGATTCTATTTATGATAGGACAGTGGGCCTCCAATACTGCGATAGCGCGGGTAGCCTGGTACCGTACCGCACCCCGTTTATCTGTTCTATTTTACCTCAAACATCTTGAATCGGGTTGATCCTTTCCCTCGGAGGGGTTAAATCCGCAACCCGAGGATTGGCCCCTGGTCCAATCCAAGACAAAGGCACCCGGAGGAGGAGTGGTGTCTGTGGGAATTTTGTCCCCGGATGCTTGATATCATTTAAACCTTATTTTACTTGTTAGTTCATTGCCGAAACGCACTACTTCATCTTCCTTCGTTTCATTCGAAACTTTATCTCCTTGCATCTGAAAGTTTCCTTTGTGTTTCAGTCAGAGAAAATTTTCTTCCTCAGTGTAGGTGATTGAGTTTCCACGCACACTGGCATGGCATTAGGGAAACTGGATCCTATAATAAAGGACCCAATTATCTAGTTAGAAATATGATGTGAATTTAAATGTCTATCAAATGCCCAAGTGAACTACCCAATTCTAATCTATTGTCACAAATCGTGACTAAGCAAGGCAGATTTCACATGACTAATACTTATTAGTCATAAGGTATGTTGGGTTTTTGCACTATGACGTTATTTGACTCATAGCTTTTACATGACTGCGCACTTGCGAGTCATTGGTTGATTATGATTGGTTAATGGTTTCATGACGTCACAATGGTGACGTCATACGATGTAATGATTTCGCACATGACTCAGATTACGAGTCATGGGTTTCACGCATAGGACTCATTCGAGCGTATGATCGGGTTTATTGGTTTGGATCGAGTGAAAAGAATGTGCGCAGTTGATTTGTAAGAATCAGCTGATGGATTTCGCACCATGACTAATTATGAGTCATGGGGGTTATGTTACACGATGGTGATGAGTCACCAGGGTTAGGGTTGTGGGAAGATGCCTATAAAAGGAGCTTGGTTCCGACCAAGAGGTAGGATCTTCACGCAACCATCTAAGTACTTTTCTATACTTAAGATATTGCAATACGATTACACTTTATTCTCTTTACATACACTACTCCTCTACGAGAGCCTACGCTCCAAGAACCTGGAGACTATTGTGATAGTCTCGACAGGTCGCCCGAACATAGGACTATTGTGATAGTTCTATCAAACACGACAATCCACCCATCTTACTATCTAAAGAGATAGTATCTCTCACGGAACAACCAAGACAAGCAAGCCAGTTCCGTACTATCTGAAGAGATAGTACCTTCCTACGCCTTGGTGCAGAAAAGCGAGACTCGCTTACGCCAGAAACGACGGTCGTTGCCTGTTGCATACGTGCTCAACAATAGGATTGTTACATCTATCTCTCTACTGCTTACTCTACATTTTCTAATCACTTTACTCGGCCTGAACTTTTACAGGTTATGAGCCCGGATTGACGCTTTTCAAGCCGATATCCTCAATCCTCACCTAACGACGAGCCTTCTATACCCTCATATTTCCCTCTTCTGCTCTGGAGTAAAAAGGGAAAATGCTGCACAATCCTACCGATAATGCCTACACGGACAAAAGGTTCCGCTGTCCACTCCTAACAGAAAAGAACTACCCAACCTGGGAACGGAGCATCAAAATGCGCCTCATTGCCGAAAATTGTTGGGAGATAGTCGTTGGTGATGAGGAAGCCCTCATTCCACCATTGTTGGCAGAGGGTTCATCGCGAACAGCAGAGGCTGCCCATGGTGTGGCCATGAAGGAGTATAAAGCTGAGTCTATTGATTTTGTAAAACGGGCGGGGAAAGCTGCTTTGATAATCAACTCTACCCTCTCCTCTGGCATTGAGTTTTAGGTTAAGGATACGATTGACCCAAGAGAAATGTGGGAGATACTTAGGAACAAGCTCACCTTAGTTGACAACTGGGGCCTCCAGCGTACTCTCAAGGGGGACTTTTATAAAATGTCCTATGATGGCAAGGAATCTATCACAACCTATATAAACAGCCTTCGTGTCTTTCAGCAGCAACTTCAAGGAATGAATAATGAGGTTTCGAACGACGAACTTGTGAACCAAATGATGACTTCCTTACCGGCAAGCTGGGAACAAAGACTTATCACTTTAGATGATAGACGGGATCTTACCCTTCACGACCTGGAAAGAGCTCTTTGAAGCCACGAGGCCAAAATGTTCGATCTACCGACCCAAGCCACCAAAGGGTTGACTATTACAAGACACGGTCAGCGAGGAAGAGGAAGAGGCAACCATGCCCGTGGTGGAAGTGGCAGGTACAATTCCCGCAGGCGCTCTGATAATAGTACCAGGTCGTTCTGGTATTGTCTCAAGAGTGGTCATTCACAGAGTGACTGCTTTGTGAAGAAGAAAGCCGATGAAGGCAGAAGAGAACGGATGAAACGACAAACATCTAAGGGATCTGAGCTTCAAGGACCTAGTGCGAGTGTCTCTCTTGCTGATGCGCATGCCCTGATGACAAAAAGACAGTCATTTAAGTATACACTGGGTGACTGGTTCATCGACTCTGGTGCTACTGACCACATGAGCAACGAGCAAGGAGACTTCTACACCCTTAAAAGATTGCACACTTCTATTCGAGTTGTGCTTGGTGACAACACAGCGGTATATGCCTATGGAATAGGCAAGATTTATCTCAATTCGCAGGTCTGCTTAAAGCAGGTCCTATTTGTTCCTGATTTCGGAGCCAGACTCCTCTCCGTAAGCACAGTTACCCAACTGGGGTATCACATAACCTTCGATCGGTTTCGCTGCAAAATCTGGAAAGAGAATATCAATATCCTTTCTGCCTCCCCTGCCGGTAACCTCTTTAAGGTCGACATACATCATGCGAATATCAGCAAGGCAACTCCAAATGAAAGCACTAACACAGAATGTCTCACACACTCTAGAGCACTGGAGAAGGGCCAACTAGATAACGTCATTCTTACGAATTCTTCAACGCAGCAACCAAGGCCCGATTTGCAGCTTGGGCATCAACCCCTAGGTCACCTAAATATCCCTGATGTAAGACGACAGGCCAGGTTATCTACTGGACGCGGCATTAAACAAACACACTCACGACTACAACTCTGCCCTCCGTGCCTTCAGGGCAAACAGAAGAGATTATTCAACTAAAAGAATACCTCATCCCCAATATCCAAAAAGCTCGCTCTGGTTCATTCCAATTCCTGCAGGCCTTTTCCAGTTCCTTCTATTGCTGGAGCTCAATACTTTCTTCTCTACATCGATGATTCTACGTGAATGGTATGGTGTTACTTCTTAAGGCAGAAGTCGGTACAAGAGGTGTTAGAGATATTCAAGGGATTTAAAGTTCTGGTAGAAAAGCACTCAGTTTCTCACGGAATAACCTATGAACCGTCAGCCCCATACACCCAACACCAGAATGGTGTTAGCGAGCGTACGATTCGAACAGTTATGGAGCGTGCACGGACTATCCTTATCGAATCACAACTTGAAGACCATTTCTGTGCAGAAGCTGTGAATACCTCTGTTTACCTCCACAATCGCCGTCCCACCAAAGCCTTACATGGTACCACACCATATGAAGCCTGGCATGGCTCCAAACCACCACTCGAACACTTACGGCGTTTCGGTTGTGACGCTTATGTGTATGTTCCAGATCAGCGCAGGAAAAAGCTAGATCCGAAGTCCCGCCTATGTGTCCATCTCGGCTATGTGCATAATACGACCAAGCTTTGGCATGTATGGGATCTCCAAAGTCGTCGAGTAATCCATGTGGCCGATGTTGTCTTCAATGAGAAGAGCTTTGGTGGACGAAGCCGTACTCAAACCTCACTTCCCCTGAGTACACTATTGAGAGATGAGGTTGACTACACAGTTACGTGTAATGTGTCTCCACAACAGAGTACAGAGTCGATCATACAGAAGGATGCGTCAGAAGTCACCTCCAGCTATGATGGCACTTCATCTGCATCCTTACCTGAGCCATGCGATCTACAACCAACAACGCAATCTGGTGGTTGTTTGGAAGTTAATGATACCTCCGGTGGGAGGTTCATGAATGCTTTGGAGGATAGGGTCGGTGATTCCGATGCGCCAATTCCTGGTACTCAAAACGATGACTCTTCCATGCCCATGGACTTGAGCACGTTAAGGTCCATGTCCAGGAATGGTATGGCACCAGAGGAAGGGGAGTCGGTCGCCTTTGACAGTACGGCTCCAGATGGGCATCAATCTCCAGCTCAACGCAAGTCCAAAAGAGTTCGGAAGCCTTCTTTCTGGTTACGGGATAGTGTCACCTTTGCTGTGCGGGCAAGTGAGCATGAGCAACCCCAGACTTATAATCAGGCCTTAGAGCAGCCAGATTCATGTAAGTGGGTGGTGCCAATTAGGGAAGAGTTTAAATCTCATGTGGATAACAGTACCTGGGAGCTTGCTGAGCTCCCACCAGGAAAGAATCATATTACCTGCAAGTGGGTGTTTAAGCTAAAGACAAACGCAGATGCCTCTACACGATATAAAGCTCATTTGGTAATCCGTGAATTCGAGCAAGTTTATGGTATCGACTATGGTGAAACCTTTGCACCAGTTGCCAAAAGGCTACTTGGAGTTTTCGGATATGCCATCACTGAAGGGCACATTTACAGTACTACGACTATTGAAAGCACTGTATGGCTTAAAACAGGCACCACAGGCCTGGTACGAAGATATCAATAGATTCTTCATCCAGGCTGGATTGTCACGGTCAAGTGAAGATCACAGCTTATTTTTCTCAAGCGATCTTATAATCCTCCTATACGTTGATGATCTACTACGGTTTGCAAAAGATTTAGTGATTATTGAGGCGATGAAAGACAAGCTGTTGACAGTGTATCATATGACCGATCTCGGCCCGATAAGACAATTCCTTGGTTTGCAAATTGTCCGAAATCACACACTACACAGGATCGACCTGCATCAATCAGCATATATTCAGACTATTTTATCGCGCTTTCAGCTGTCCAACTGCAAAGGGATATCGACCCCGATGGAATCCAATGCTCACCTTACACCCTGCATTGATGATAGCGATATCACTAATCGGTCTGAGTATCAATCGAAGATTGGCAGCATTATGTACGCAATGCTGGGGACGAGGCCAGATCCGGCATACACAATTTACACCCTAAGCAAACACAATGACCGACCGACTCAAGTTCACCATACTGCTCTACAACGTGTGTTCCGTTATTTGCAACAAACGAAACCTACCGGAATCCGATTCCAATATTGAAGAACCGGACCTAGAGTTTTCCCAAAACCTGCTGGCTATTCAGACTCTGACTGGGCAGGGGATAAGAATAATCGAAGATCGACCAGTGGATATGTCTTTATCCTTTCCAGAGGGGCGATTTCATGGAAATCTCGCAAACAGGATGTGGTGGCCACATCTAGCACAGAGGCAGAATATGTGGCACTAACTGCAGCTGCTAAGCCTGAGGAATCTGTATGGGTGCGGCGCTTGCTAATAGAATTAGAATCACGGGCAGTTACTCTTACTATACCAGATGTTACAAGCAACTATTTCCAACAACTTGACGATGAGTGGAAGTCACTAGACACCAAGGAGGAAGATAGCAGAAACGCCCATCAAACTCCATTAACCTCTACTATACCTCAGACAATTTACGCCGACAACCAAGGACCAATTAAGCTCTCAAACAACCCCCAGTTTCATATGAGAACGATGCATATCGATATCCGTTACCACTATATTCGAACGGCACACGAACGGAATGAGGTATGGGTAGTCTATATTCCCACTTCAGATATGACTGCAGATATTCTCACCAAGGTACTTCTGCGTGAGAAGCATCTGAAGGACATGGAGGGGATGGGAATGGTGGCCTTTGGGTAAAAAGGAAGCAAAGCTCCATATTATTTGGCTTTCATTTTTTCATGTATACCCGACACTCTTTTTCCCTGATACGCAATTTTTTCCCACTGGCTTTTTTGCATACCAGGTATTTAATGAGGTCGTGGCCAACTTACTGTTGATTGTTCTTTCTTACTTCCTATGATATCTGCCTCGGGGAAGTGGGGGTGTTGGAATTTTGTCCCCGGATGCTTGATATCAATTAAACCTTATTTTACTTGTTAGTTCTTTCCCGATACGCACTACTTCATCTTCCTTCGTTTCATTCGAAACTTTATCTCCTTGCATCTGAAAGTTTCCTTTGTGTTTCAGTCAGAGAAAATTTTCTTCCTCAGTGTAGGTGATTGAGTTTCCACGCACACTGGCATGGCATTAGGGAAACTGGATCCTATAATAAAGGACCCAATTATCTAGTTAGAAATATGATGTGAATTTAAACGTTTATCAAATGCCCAAGTGAACTACCCAATTCTAATCTATCTCTCTACTGCTTACTCTACATTTTCTACTCACTTTACTCGGCCTGAATTTTTACAGTGTCTTCCGGACTGAGGATAATTCATTCAAAGTGAATCCGCCGGACTTCTTCAGCCCGTATTCGTTGTTTTGTGGACCGGCCCAGCTAAGCTAGCTGGGGTTCACCAGTAGTTTGCCCATTTTTGTATTTCTATGGGCATTCTCGTTAAAATGGTCTCGCTTTGTCGTAGAATATTGTATTGTACGAGTTTCTACTGAACAATCGTCTTGATCTATGAATAGCCCCTGTTCGCCCTGGCTACCAGAAGGCTTCGGTACCGCACACCGGTAATCTGGCGAAGCTAGTTTTTCTCGCGAAGAGGTCAAAATAAGGTTTCCGAGATTTTCAAAGTAACCTTTCTCGCTTAGTCGTTTCCTTTAAATAAATGACAAGGGTCTGGGGACGACGCCCTACCGGGTTGGCGCTAGTGAGGATTCCATTGAACCTGCCCATCACCACCGCCTATGTTTAAACTGTAGCAAACTGTGGCAAACTGTGGCGAGTCTGCTTTCTCCGTGCCCTCCCGTTGGCCCGGTTGCCCCAGTTTAACTCCAGTCGGCCCCAGCTCAAATCCGGCTTCTGCCAGATTACACTGTGGCGGGCTTCCCCGCAAGGTGCTCTTTGGTGGGAGTTGTCAATCTTGACAACTGGCGCTCCCGGACGGGTGACAGAGAAACAAGAAATAAACGGAGGCAAAAGCTCTCAGTTCCGGAGGTTGTTCTTGACCTCGTCCTAATAACAGAAAAACCCCCATGTCAACCACCCACTTTCTGACCATGCAACCGCATACGCAATGGTCCCCACAACGCATCAAAGCCCCAGACGCTATTGACAGGGGTGACAACACTGTACTAAAGACTTTGCGAAAAGACTCTGGAGGTGAGGCAAATGCGGTTACAGGCCAACTGGATTGCTAGGATTTGGCTCTGGATGCAAAATCGCAAAGTCCCTACTCTATCCCCATAGGGGCTATTCTCTACCCAAAGGAGCTCGTACAGATATCGGTAGGATGAATCGGAATCTAGGGGGAAGCGAGATCCAGTGGCAAACTTTTGGCAAACATAAAATCTATATATTTACTGGAGCTCTTGTACGCCATTCTACTCACTGGACTTAATACTAGAGGCTTCTCAGAGTCCTCTAGGCTAGTGATATCTGAGTATTTCTCTCTTGCCACTGAGTCTCGCTTCCCCCTGTTTTACGACCCGCCTTACCGGTATGTACATATTTCGTCACCCTCTCTTTTGACATCTTATGGTGAAAATGGGTTATGCGGTGCCCTTCCGCCAGATCGGGGGACGGCCCTCTCTTTTTCTTCGGCCATCGAGAGGCTCCCTTCCCGGAGTTTCTCACCCTCGGCCCTAATAGCTGGTTGTCATCCTATTTCGCGTCTCTTACAGTGGTGTGACGCTATGCGGAAGAAAAACAAAAATCTGGAGATCGCGACAATGACAGTATTATTCTGAGAATATTTCCGGGGTGGAGATTTTTACTACAGGACAACAAGATGAAGGAGTCAGTGATAGTTGTAGTAAGAGTGAGGATTTGGTGAATTAGATCCTAGTTAGTCGTTAGGTCCAATTGCAAGAAATGCTAATTTCGTAGACCCCACCAGAAATAAGGCAATTATTTGTTAATTTAGAATTATACTAGAGGGTAGTGGTGGCCCTGTTCCCCCGCTGCCCCGCACCGGTTGTGAGATACGTGAAGTAGGAGTGTGACCGGCAATTATGTGTGGCTTGTCAAGAGAAGGAATGGGTAGTGTATGCAGTAGTATAAGTTTCCTTGAAAAATGGTATCGCGACCCGAGCTCCGGGAGGGCCTGATTCTATCCACTCACAGAATATCAACTTCATGAACCCCCAAAGAGATTAACTCATGTATTTCCGCACATCACGGCGATCAGTCAGGCACTCCATCCGAGACCCGGGCACCCGGTAGCGCTTCTTGTAACACAGTACGAAACACGGGAGTAGGTTTCCCGGGAACAAGCCATAATAGGGAGGGAACTGGGAGAGCATATCCTAGTCCAACGCCTTTTCCATAATAGGTCAAAACCGTGAGGGGACCCCGCGCGGAGCACCTCAGCTAACTTTTCTATATGATACATCTATCCGGTAACTTATCGCCCCATCCGCAGGCTTTCCCCTATGAAGTATCTATCCTAACCGCTATCCGGGAGGCACCGGTAGTTCCCCGGGCGACAGGTTCTCCCCTTCACAGCCCATCAGCCTCGCTAATTATTCGTTTCGCTACCCAGCACACTCCAGGTTTTTTGTCCGGCACAAGGAATATTCTGGAATCTGCTATTTTTTTCCGAGCGCACTTAGTATGGTGTGTTGCCGCCTTGTTAGGGCATCCACCTATGTATCGCTTGACCGGGAGAAGGCATTCTGGAAGCGGCCGGGGACTGGTGGGATATTTGTTGTGGTGTCTGTTAGGCGACAGGGTGTGGTGTGTGCTCCTGTTTTTGTTCTAGATTTTAGGGTGGAATCGGAGGGGAAGAAAGCTTCGTATGGTATGTAGGTTTCTAGATATGGGGGGGATAGCATGGGGGTTGTGGAACAGGGTTGAGTTCTGACTACTAGGATGATACCACGGGGTCATTTCTTAAAAACCTAATTAGAACTACTGGTAAGGTCGATAGATATACTCTCATCCGGGAAAGCTCTAGCGGGAAAGGTCTCACCAAATCTTCTCCTATTATCAGGCACCCGTGGCGGAGATATACTATCTGTCTATCGGCGGCGCTGGTGTAATGGGACGACCTGGCCCTAAAATCCCTGCCCTCCCCAGTTTACAGCAAAAATGGGGGATTTTGGGCACCCATAACTCGTATTGCACAAAAGGAATGAGGAATTGGTGAAATCGGGGTGTTATGTAGGCAGGTATCTGGGCATCCTTAGTGTTATAGAAAGCGCTCCAAGAACCGAAATAATTAAACCCGCACCAAGACGTCTGAAATTCCCTCTTTGGATAGTTGGGGGGGTCGGGGAGCGCACGGCGAAAACTGGCCTCCTGAGCCCTGGCCTAAGACGGGAAAAAGGGGAAAGGAGCTAGAGCTTACCAGCAAAGACAAGTCTAAATTCCAACCTGAGGTAGAGTCGTTCCAGTTCTTACGGTTACTAGAATTTTCCCACATTGGCGTGCGTGGGGGTGGGAGTAGGGCTGTGATTGGATTTATGGTTGGCTCTCATATTGCGCTGCGGTGATTAATTGACAGGGTTTATCGCATCCAAGATTTAATGACAATAGTACTGTATGGTGCGGCCTACTAGACGGAAGTCTTGGGGATGACGCAATCTCACATTGTCCGTGCACTACCCGCTCTCATGTGTAAGACTTGATGCATAAAGGAATAGATGAAACTTATCCATACAATCGGTTCCGAATAAGATGAGAATATAATACAATAATCCAAATCACAGCAGTAGCAATTACCGACAGTCCTTCTGATACCATGTACAGTACTCTTCCAGCCCTTTGCATCAACTCATCCAGTATGATAACCCTGGAAAGCATAGCAAGTAGAGTCCCGGGAGTAGAGTGCCGGGTTTCTCGAAAAAAGCTGTTAGGTATCATCTTCTGGGGTCTTTTTCAGCCATCTTGGGAGGTCCGGAATGTTTGATGCTGGCGCTAGGAGGGCCGATTGAGCTCAAACCGGGTGTCTTCAGTTGGCTTGAAGTCAAGGGGCAGAAGTCGTGACTTTCGAGATCAAATTTTCCCACTGGTCGTTTTGTGCTTATTGGTTTTGGGCTTGTAGTGGGGACCGGCGGGAGTAGAATTCTTGTTTGGGGGGATTGTTCGTTCGCGTTACCGTTGTTTAGGTTATGGTACTAGCTATGATACATAAATCAGAGGATGAAGTCTATTACATAGGGGTGGTTGGGTTAGTGATGACTTGGTATAACCAAGGTTTTTGTCTGATAGCTGTATCTTCTGATAGGTGGCTCTAGAGAAAGGCTCCGGGAAATTATGGCATTTTTGTCGAGATACATAGTAACCTCCTGAGTGCGATATAGCCGATCCAGCATTCTTCAGTCTCAAGTTGAAGCTGTGTGATTTCAGCTCTTTCATTCTTCTTCTCATATGTTATCACTCGAGTAATTGAATAAGAGTGTAATCCTGCTCTCATTCACTTTCTCCTATCTTCCGTATTGTTTCCTTCGATATCTTTCCCACCGCCATTATACCGGCGCATTGCTGTTTCACTGGATGGGTGGTGGGCACCTTCGGCCTCTTTCAGATGAAATCGAGCTTTCGAGCATCTCTCGTTCTCCAAGCCTCCTGCACAAGAGCTCGGCTATGACATCCCCTGCAGCGGTTCTTTTTGATGGGCAGCGGGGGTGAGGTTTCACGGGGTGAAAGTGCTCATTTTCGGTGTAAAATCAGGGGAGAGCCATGAACCAGAGGGCAAGTAAACCTCTGAATAGCTACACTCGAAGCAGATATTTCGAGAGGGTTTGGTAGGTTTCGTGTAGCGCTAATCTGGCGATTAGCGAATGATACGGCGTATTGGGATCCGTAGGACCCTATTACGCGGGGTGCTTTAAGGTGTGTCAACGGCGGTGGGGGGTTGGTTGGGAAATGGCCTAGTCGGTGGAGGGCATTGTACCAAACTCGTTAGTTATATGTTACCGAAGTAGGGAAACTTATTCCTATGGGAGTAACTTAACAACTGTGGTGAAAGTTTGACCTTACAATCCCCGAGCACGGCTGTCTTGGGGGCTGGTAGCAATATTCTCTATAACAAAGACCTGTGGCTGTATGATATTTATGAAGTCAGCCCTAGCAAACATCCTTGGATAACATCCGTATACATCTCTATCCAATTTGTGGAAATAAAAGACACCCCCATAGGTTATCCCCTCGTCTCACATCAAGCAGAGTTAAAAACTAAGGTATAAAGATGAGAATTAAAGAAGCAAATTTATCCCTCCCCCAGTTCTCTTATCCTCCGACCGTGATATTCCTACTGTTGCGAATACAGCATAGACAGAGTTTGGTGATTGAGATTTGTCCAACTCTCGGCTTCCCGAATGCTTTCATTCCTGTAAGTAGCAGCCACCCTGGCCGCTCCTTGGACTATAGAGTAGATTTAGACAATCAAACGTTCCATGTTCCGTCTCCCCTATCTCGGCGAGGGGCGGATAAACGGGTCACGGGCTGTTCTTGCGAGTTAGGCCGTGTCTCGTTGCGGGCTAGGCATCTCGGAACCACTTACCATTATGATTGCCCGGGGAGACGACCAAAAGATATTTCTGAGGCGCTTTCTGTAGCGCCTCGCCCATTTACGGTTCCAGACGATGACAATTACTGTCAGTAGCAGTATTCCGGCAAAAAGGGGAGTTGTGATCTGCCAAAATTTGCGAACGGATATTTGGGGTGTGGTACCGCCGAATTCTTTTACGGTCTGCATGCCGAAATACTAATAGGGTTTCTTGTCAGGAAGCACTTATATCGAGGATAGGAGGTAAAATACCGAAGTACAAAAGTTGAGAGGAAGGAACGCCAGAGTTATGAATGTGAAACCGTCTACCGTACGCCTTTGCTGCACGGTTTCGTTATGGGTCTTCTTGAGAATATACTGGGTGCGCTTCATTATGTCTGTCGTTTCCCGGGCAGTTCTCTCAGATGAGGCCGCTTTGGCCTGATCAGACTTCAAGAATGCAGAAAGCTGCCCAGTCGTTAGTATTCTTGTTCTTCGCTCAGGTGTGGAAATTATACAATTTTTCCTCGTATATCCATATTTTCTACCAACTCCTTGACCTTCTGAATGAAACATTTCCTCTCCCGAATAACATCGTCAATAGCGTCCAAGGTACTCGGCCATATCTGTTTGGAGCCCTCCGAGAGGATAGGTATTGGGGCGATATTCTTGTACAAGGAATTTTCACGGAGTTGATACCCCTTCTCGTAGTCCTTAATTTCTTTTCGACAGCTTGTAAAAAATAGATCGTGTAGATTCTGGAGAACGGCAATCTGTCGTTCAGCCACACTGATAGCAGCAAGCAAACTTGCTGAAAGCCTGTTAAGGGAGGCGATGAGGTCTCGGATTCTCCCCTGCTTTCTCTTCCGAACCTTATCCTGCCGGGCTCTCACATGATACTCATACAATCCCCATTCCCCCTCCTCCCCCACTGTATGCCTCACCCCTGGTGGCAGTGCTGGGCCCACGGGGTTACCGTCGGGAATTCTCTCCATCCCCTGGTTATCTTCGTAGATTTTTGCGTCTGATATCATTTTGTCGATATCCGCCTCCTGATCGTCCTCAAAATTAAGGATTAATTCAGTTGGCCAAAGGAGAGAATATACTAACTAGTTTGCACAAGCAGGCTTGGAGTTTCATAAATATCCATGATTCCCCGTCCATACTATTGGCAATCATATGAACCATTGCATGAAAGGCACCGGTACGTTCTTGAAGGTGATGAAGTGGGACTTGGTTTTTGGCACTGTCCTCCTTAGATTTAAATATCGCCATCGTGTCTTCAGAAATTACTTAGCAACAATGTTTAGGTAAGCAGTAGGGGGAAGAGTAAAGCTTACGGTTGTCAAATATCATATATCGTGCCTGATGCACTAGTATCTCTGCAATAGCTTCGTTTTCCGGATTCATCATGGCACGGGGGTCAGGAACATCAACTCCCAGGCGTTTGAAATCTAAGAGCTCAACGCTCTCGCTTTCCTGACCCAAGGGAGTACTACTGCTAGCTTTCCCGAAATATGGAAATGATACGAAAAGAGTAATTCTATCCTCCGATGGACCTGGGTTGGCCCACTCCGATTGATTTTTGGGAGGTACCCGTAATGAGAAACCTGTTCTAAACCTTCCTCGACCAGGGAGAGCTAGAACTCTTCTAGAATGCGATTCCCCGAAAGTAGCCGGATTTGGAAGGTGGAGCGCTTTCGCGATCGAATTTAGTAGATTGTCATCCTACCTCCAGTAAGCAATTGCTTTAGGGGATAAAATTATAACGGGAGAGGAGTGTAACCTACGGATGTATCATAACATTGGGCAAAATCTCTTTAAAAAACCCCTCAAGTATTAGCATGTGGGGGATAAATTCGGCTCTCACAGAGACAGGCTAGTTGTATCCGGCGAGGCATTGCTCAATGCATAAATATGTCATGAGAAGGTTGATTCATGGAAGGCAAACTTACATGATGGCCAACCGTGCCCGCCACGGTACCAATCGAGGTTCTTTCGTAGGGTGAATTACCTGGCTAAATTGCTCCGACTCCATGAGCATATCCTTGGGCACTTGAATGAATCTATCGTTATCTTCACTAGAGCCCCCCGAGGAAGGACCGTTTCCCTCAACTGCAGGATTTCCATCCTCTCGACTCAGCGAATAGTCAAAAATGACGACATCGTCCTCTTTCCTGTTCTTTAGTTTTTCGCTCGTGAGGTTGCGGCTCAGGCTCACGAAGCCCTCATCATCATAAAACTCTTGTCGTTCGCCGACAGTTCTCCAGCCATCAAAGTGGTACGGAGGATCCTGAGCGAGGGTAGGGGGCAGCGGGGGTGCCTGCGATAATTGGTCAGCGGATCCCGACGAGGGTTCGGGGGTCGAGCTCGGGTTCAGCGGAACAGGAGAGCTGTTTAAGTCTCCCATCTTGGCTTAGTAGCTCAGATCCTGGTGGAGCAATCGAGGCGGTTTCCATGATAAAAATTGGTTAGGGTGGCCCCCATTTATGTAGAACATTCAGTCCGACCCAAGAACTCACAATTCTTTCTACTCATATGAAGACCTTTGACTGCCCCAGGTAGCTGACCGCGCTTGATAAGGGGAGGGAGGGATACCCGGGTTGGGAGGAGGGAATTACTATCCGAGAAAGCCAAATATGCGTAGTAGGTGGATCTTATAGAGAGGTATGCTGTGCACGAGGACCAAAATTGAACACAATTTATCAACTTCTGAAACAAAAACAATATTCGCTTGCGGAACATCTGGTTAGCTTCAAACCAATATGGGAGGAGGTGTGAGTGTCTTTTATTTTTATGAAGTTATTGGCGTGCCAGTGCCATGGGGGGAGAAACCCTTTTCAATCCCATGCATTCTGGGGCATACCTTTCTGATACCATCCTTGGCCGAGATATACCATCCAAAAGGTTTCACATCACAACAAAAAGCAAACTATTCATCAACCATCACCAGTTTCTTTAATCTTTAAGTAGTCCAAATAATTTTTAAAAACCATAATAAAAACGGGGGAGTAACCTAAATACTCTGGTTATTTTTCCAATTTTTCACAATTTTTGAAGATGAACTGAGACTTAAGGTGAGGGTTTTAATGATTTTCTAGAATTATTGGCATAAGTTTCCTGCCAAAATACATGAGTTTTAAGCGAGGATAAAACAACCCATAGAAATCCTTTCTAACTATAAGGAAAATTAAAAATCTAACCAATTAGAGGTATCTTTCCTTTTTTTTTTCTGCTCATTTTTGAATTTTTCTTTGCTATTTTATGATGGGCCAGAGGTGAGGTAATTCTTTCCAAAGGCTTCACTTTTTCGATGGTATATTTCCTGGCTGATGGTAGCTGTATCCGAAAGGTTCGCTGCAAAGTGGTGCATGGTATCGAAAAGGTTCATCCATTATACAAAAGGAATGCGCAACTAGCAAAATCGGGGCGTGGTGCAGGTATGATACAGCAGCCACCTGGGCATCCTTAGTGTTACAGAAAGCGCCCCAAGAACTAAAATAATTGAACCCCGCACCAAGGCGTCCGAAATTCCCTCTTTGGATAGTTGGGGGGGGAGGGGGGGAGCGCACGGCGAAAACTGGCCTCAGCCCTAGCTTGAGGCGGAACGAAGGGAAAAAAGAGCCCGACCTTAACTTACCTGCAAAGTGAACCCAACATCCTAGCATGAGATGCAGTTATTCTGGCTCTTATGGTATGATATGGGGATTTTCCCACTTTGGCGTGCGTGGGGTGGGAGGAAGGTGTGGATTGACTGACAGGGGTTATAGCATCCGAGATTTATTGATTTGAGTTCTTGCGGCAGCTGGGCAAAAAAAAGCTTAGCGACCGCGCAATCTCACCTCACATTGTCCGTGCACTACCCACACCCTGAGTAAGACTTAATGCGTGGCGAAAGATTAGATGAAACTTATCCATACAATTAATTCGGAATGAAGCTGATAATATTAATATAATAAAATAACCCAATTGATAGCAGCAGTAATTACCGATAGTCCTTCTGACACCATGTACTGTACTGTACGGTACTATTCTAGCCTTTTGCATAAACTTATCCAGTAGCCCTGGAAAATATAGTAGTAAGTACCGTAGAGGCCGGGATTTTTGAAAAAAGCTTATCTTGGTATAGCAGTATTACCTTCTTCGGGGGCGGCTCATTGGTCTTTTTTCAGCCCTCTCCGGGCATCTGGAATGCTTGGCGCTAGCGCCGGGAGAGCCCACCGAGCTCAAGCCGGGTGCCTCCAATTAGCTTAATGTCAAGGGGGAGGGGTAGCGGTCTTCAAGATCAAATTTTCGCACTTGTCGTTCTGTGCTCATTGGTTCTCGGCTCGTGGCGGGGATTGGTGGGAGTAGAATGCTTGTTCAGGGTGATAGTTGGTTCGTGTTACCGTGGTTCAGGTTACGGCACTACGGTATCTATGATGCAAGTACCTGTACCGTAAAATCTCGAAAAATTCGGCTGGCTTGGCAGCGGATCTTAACAGAATTCACCATACAAAACACCACCAATATGTCGATCCATTACCATTTTAGTGGTGTTTTGTATGGCTGTGCCGCACTGCCAAGCCAGCCGGATTTCTCGAGATTTTACGGTACAGTACCGTACTCGGGTGTAAGGGTATTTGGGGACCGGTAACACAAACACACTCTCCCAGCGTGTTGCTCGCGCAAACGCAACAAAAGTGCTTGTGTCACCGATCCCGACTTCTTCCTGCCACTAAATAATCCTCACTAGCTATCACTCGAATTTCCTAATCCAGCTCAGTCCACTTTCAAATTCTGCACTTTGTAATGGAGGTGGATATGACTTTCTGTCAACCCCTTGTACATGAAGTAGAGGTTGTACTTGTAGCATATTACGTGGGACGGTTGGGTTAGTGATGGCTTGGTGTAACCAAAGCTTTTGCCTGGTGTCTGTATCTACTAGTAGATAAGGTTACAGCTCTAAAGGCTCTGGGGAACTTTAGCATTTTTGATGAAATAGTACCACACTCCCGGACATGCACAGCACCTCTTCCGTGCTCGGGTGCGGCATAACCGGTCAGCATTCTTTGGTCTCCGGTTAAATCTGTCTGATTTTAGCTCATCCTATCTAACTTTACCCCTTCTCCTATGCTATTACTCGACTAATTGATTAGATTTGCAATTCTGTTCTCATTCGCTTTCTCCTGCCTTCTATATTGTTTCCTTTAGTCTCCTTCCCACTGCCATTATACCTGCATGTCTCTCTTTCATCGCATGGGTGGTGGGCCTCTCTGGCCCCCTTTCGGATAAAATGAAGTTCTTAGGCATCTCTCGCTCTCCCAAGCCTCCGGCATAACAGCTCGGCTATTCCATCTTTTGCAGCGGGGGGTTTTTTTTGCGGAGCAGCGGGGGTGAGGTTTTGTAAGGTGAAAGAGCCCAGTTTCGGTGAAAAATGGGGCGGACATGGAATGGGAGGACGAGTAAATCTCCGAATCGCCACACTTGAAACAAATACCAAGGCATGGTTAGGTAGGCTCCGCGGAGCTTTAATCTGACTCTTACCGAATGATAGATGTGCAGTAAGTGCATACATCTGCTGAGAAGGTACACAAGGTGGGCCTGGCATCGCTAGAAAGGCACGCAATCCTGCATATGGCAAAGGACCTCTGTAGCTGAAGCTCTAAGAGAGGTACTGTACTTGAGGGGTAAAGTTGAACCCTATTTACTAACTTCTGAAGAAAAAAAAGCTCTGTTAGGTGGGAGAGTATCATATTAGCTCAAAACAAAAATAGGGGGGGGGGCGTAGGTGTCTTTTATTTTTATGAAGTTATTAGCATATAAAGACAGGCACATTTGGGGGGATTGGGATGTCGGGGTTTCTGAGAAAAGACAGTCGACGGGTGACACAAAGTGACTTTTATATAATACAAGTTGGCGGAGTTCCCAGGACTTAACACACGTTTGGCTACTGGCGGTACCGCAGACTCTGTAGACAAGTTCACAAAAGTCATAACCATATCGAGCAGGAAGGTAAAGTAGATAGTGGTATTACGCTCGGTGGTTTAAGAGGTCCGGTTACCCAAGCCAGAATTTCCTCAGTCCGCACGTATCATACTGTACCCCGGCCAGAGGTTTCCCTCGCCAAACTCCTTTTTACGTGCGGGATGACCTAGTCGTGGCCTGGCCCAGCGGCCGGGAATCGGGGATGATTCGGCCAAGATATCAATCGCGGCTGTTGTCTAGCACCTGTCTGCTGCTAATAGCCGGTTCCCCTCATCCACTCAAAGTTACTATTTTAAGCTATTAATGACAGCCCTAAAAAAAGTATTTTTCGGATGGTAAATATTTGTGGGGGTCCTCCCAATAAGGGCTACCAATATGTACCGTAGAATCTCATGAAAGTCTGAATGGCGCTATTAACTCAAAATTCCTATAAATACAGGAAGCATGGCGCTAGTGCTGATCTTGAACCTGCCTAACCGCCGCTATATGTCAAAACCGCGGCGACTTGGCGTTCTTCGTGCCTTCCTGCTGGTTGGTTGGGCTATTTTAGTTTCACCTTAGTTCGCTTTAGCGCCATTACCACTTTCATGAGAATACGGTACATACCGTGCTCGCTACAAAGGGGCTCGCGTATTTTGCCACACCTTCTTTTGACCTCTTGTGAAAACGAAATTATCTGGGACCTACAGTAGCTGCATCTGCTACCAGGGGGTGGACCCCGCTTCCCTTTTTTACTATTTTTTCAGCCCTCGAGAGGCTCGCCCTTTGGAAGTCCTACATATGATAAGACTAGAGCTCTCCAGCAGGCCCCGACACCACGCCAGCAAGAATCTGTGGAACTGTCTCCATATTCCTCCCTTAGATTTTGTGTTACTAAGCCAAGATGGACGACCAAGGCACGGACTCTACTACTCCGCCAGACCCTCCAGCAGGGTCCATTCACCAATCACGACAGACGCGTCATGGATCACCGGACCACTTCAATGGTTGGGAAACTATCGGCGAACGAGACCATTACGATGAGCTAGATTTCCTGTCCCCAAGCTGCAATCTCACTATGGAAAAACTAAAAGATAGAAAAGAGGAGGATGTTGTAGTTTTTGACTATTCTTTGAGTCGCCCGGATCGGAATCTTCCAATTGAAGAAGGCGACCCTTCCTCCGGACTGTCCAATGATGAAGAGGATGATAGGTTCTTTCAAGTTTCCAAGGATATGCTAATCGAGTCCGAAGAATTTAACCAAACAATTAACTACGCGAAGGAACCTCCGCCAACACAGTCACGGGGGCCGCGGCTGGTTATCATGTAAGTTATCTTTAAAGGACCTGCTTTCTCACTACCCATTTCTTCCACGAGCAACTCTGTGCTACATATAGTGAGCTAGGTTCTATGCGAGTCGGATCTACCTTCTAGATGCTAACATTTGAGGGAGGTTTTTTTAAAGAGACTTTCCCCAATGTTATGATACATACGTAAGTTGCTGTGCGGCCGGTAGTAGTTTTGTCTTCAGCGCTAATTATTTACGAGAAATAGGATGACAGTCTAGTAAATTCGATCGGAGAGAAGTTCGGCCTGCGGTGCGAAAATGAAACCGCTTTCATGGACGAATATTCACAAAGAGTTAGAGCACTGCCTGGTTGTGGACGTTTTAGAACAGGCATCTCATTACGGGCGTCTTCCAAAGGCTCGTCGGGATCGCCCGAGTCAGGCTCATCGAATGATAGATTCCTCCTTTTCGTATCAATTCCATATTTCGGGGGATCTAGAGAGATCACGTTAGGTCCCGAGAGCGAAAGCGTTAAACTTTTAGATTTTAAGAGCCCAGGAGTTGATGTCCCTGACCGTGGGTCTCGGGTGAGGGAGGAGAGAGATGAAATAGATAGGATATTAATTCATCAGGCACGGTATATGATATTTGATAACTGTATGCTTCCTTGCCTACTTTTGACCTAGGCCTCTTCATTAAGTAATCTCTGAAGATACAATAGCGACATTCAGATCCAAGGAGGACACTGCCAAAGATCAAGTCCCACTTCACCGCTTTCAGGAGCGTATCGGTGCTATGCGTGCGATGATTCATATGATCGCAAATCGTATGGACTCAGAATTATGGGCATTAGGAAAGCTTCAGGCATCTCTCTGCGAACTTGTTGGTCCACTCCCTCCTTTGGCGGTAGAAACCTAGCATTAATTTCAAGGCCGACCAGGGGGAAGATATAGACCAAGCGATATCCGACGAAAAAAGCCACCAGGACAACGAAGAAAGGGAGAAAACTCCCGACCATGAACCGCCGCAACCAGGAATACAGAGACGACTGACCAATGCCGTGGAGGGAGGACTAAAATCATTAGGGAATTTTAAGCGAGCCCGACAGAACAAGGTTCAGGAATTAAAGGGGAAGGCCACCCGGGACCTCCTCATCTCCCTTAATGGTCTTTCAGCAGGTTTATTTGCTGCTACCGGCGTCGCTGAACGACAGATTGCCATCCTCCAGGACTTACATAAGATGTTTTTGACCAGCTACTCAACGGAACCTAATCATGAGAAGAGATACCCACTCCACAAGAATCCATTCTATAAGGGTGTTGCTCGAATTCCTATTCTCTCAGAATACCCTGAGCAGGCATGGCCAAATTTCTTGGACACTATTGATCAGATGATTCGAGAAAGGAAATCATTCATTAAGAAAATCAAGGAGTTAGTAGAAAATATGGATATCAGGAGAAAAATTGTACCATTCTCATATCATACCCAAAATCACAGCAAGAATGCTAACCACTCAACAGCTTTTCGGGCTCCTAAGGTCTACCGCTAGGGGCAGGACAGAGGGTGGATATGTCAACCAGTTCCAGACACCCGTTTTTCTTCTCCTGACCACAGCGTTCCTCCCTCTTAACTTTTGCACTTCCGTATGGTACCTCCCGTCCCCAATATGAGCATTTTCTGACAAGGAACCCTATCAGTTTTTCGGCATGAACCTAAAGGAATTCGAGGAACGTCCCCGAACCAGTGCGGATTTTGTCGGGTTCACACTCCCACTATATATCACTATAATCCTAATATCGGCAGTAGTCATGAGTGCTCAATTGTTTCTAGATCGGCATGCCGAGAGAAAGGCAGATGATGAGGAGAACCAGTTGTAAAAATACCGCCCTCTGGGAATTCAGCAGCAATTGCTACTGCAAGGAACATTAGCCCAGTTCCCAGGGTACCGGAGGGCGCAGCACCACCAACGCAATAAAATATCTGATCGTCAATCTCTGTTCTACTGCTAATAGACGAGCGGCGGCAACTATCGCCAGGTCGAGGTGGAGGGACTGGAGAGCTAAGGAGATGGACAAGAAACCCAATTACCAAACCCCGCCCATGCTGTGCAGTTAGTAGTGGGAGTGTTGCCGTTCAAGGGTGCAGTATAGGGGGGTAGGGGAAGGAGAGATTTATTAATGAGGATTTTTGTGCTGTACCTTCGTTGTTAATAAGACCGGGAAATGAGTTATTAAATTATATCTTTTGTTGCTAGTTGGGTAGGTATGTGTAAGGACGGTTATGGGGGATATTAGCATGAATAGAATTTTATATAGCGACGGGATTAAGGGAACATTGGTACTGTAAATTCACATTACCAGCCCGGCAACTGATGGTAAAGTCGAGTGACAAAACTGTGGCCGCTAGCAATTCGACACTGGAAATGGTCATTTTGAGAAACTCATAGCCTGACACTACCTACTGTAGGTAAGGGGTTTCGGGGGGTTCCAAGAAGTATGATACGAGAAAAATTATTTATTTCCATAATGGAAATATCAAGCCTATAAATTAATAACTCATGACTTTTTTTTCATAATTGAATTGTAGGAGTAGAAAGTGACTAGAGACTTTTTATGAGGCTACCGGACAAAAGATAGATGGCAGCTATCATACCTCCATTTTAGGTTCTCTCTAATTTCTCAATTACATAAACCCTCTACGCAATTATTTTTCCATTAAAGCCACTCTTTACCTGTCCCCCAGTTTAATTTAGCGTAAATCGGAAACCCCGGGTTCACTCAGGATGATTACATGGTTGGTAAAGAGTGCTCAGTTTTGGTGTAAAATGGCCTTAGGGTCGAGTTCTTTGTCACCCGACTGTTAGGTATGTATCCCGGGAGTGTTTCATTTAACCTCATTAAAAGTTTTATCTAGCTTGAAGATTGCGAGTACTCGTAGACGGCATAGTCAACCCATTTCGTGTAGAGTCCATGTTAAATCTGATTAAAAAGTTAGACTTGATTCTTCACAATACTATTGAGTGTGGCTAAGCCCCAACTACAAACTGGTAAGAGTTGTACTCATTCAATTTCTCTCTCACTTCAAACATTGCCAATGGGGCAAATTTTGTCTCTTGCAGAGGTTAATTCAACAATTGTCCGCCCGGCCCTAAGCCTTTGCCATCAAAGGCAAAACACCTCGAGAAGGAGTAGCGTTTTCTAGACTGGGTACTGAAAGGAGGATACTGGGCCACAAGTGTATAACGAGTAGATAGCGGTGAAATCACTTGTGCGGATGGAAATGATAGGACGAACCGAAAATAAACGAAGAGGGAGGCGAGGGTACTACGGGAGGGGTAATCGCCGCTCACTCTGCCCGAAGCAGGACGATGTGGGTGGAGCCACGATGTTCGCAATGATGGAAGAGAGGAGAGTCACGATAGCGTGGGGGAAATCATTCCTCCCATGAGCTTGTCGCGGTTGTTGTCTCCCCATCTAACTACAGCCACTTATAAACGTCCACCCCCCTGTGTAAGCTACGTAATCCCAAGCTAGCCCATCCGCCTACCATACTAGCTATCTAACTACGGGCTTGACAAATGAACTACGTATAAAGTGCTATCAGCTGTAAACCCACTTTCATACCCCACAGTACTTGTATAATGCACTTTATCAAAGGTGATCCTGCTTGTTCACCTTAACTTGAATCGGTGGAAGAAAAAAAAAAGCAAACCTGCTCTGCTAGGAATCTTGGAGTTTGGCTCAGCGACTACGGTTACGCAAGCTGATACCATAGTGGATTTAGCAAGCTTCTAGGGGCTGGAGGAACATTCGTCTTGATTTAGCTTTCTTTCAGGCCGGCTACTCTAGGTTTCGGTATGATACTGTACCGCATGTATCGGTGGTGGAGGGCTTGTTCATGGGGACCTAGGTGGCGCTTAATAGGAAATGGACCACGGTCTAAGAATGATTTTGCGCAATAGGTGTATCATAGGTGGGTGGTAGCTGGAAGATGGGAACTGAGTAGGGTAATATCGCATTGCCCTCAAATTTGTTCCTTGCTCAAATTAGGATGCCCGGCTAGACAAGGATTCCCGGCTTCACAAGTTGGGTATGATACTAACCATACTCACTGCCATAGAACACGTGATCATCTACTACTGAATGCTCGCTATTCTCATCAGTAAAATCTTTTAATAAAATAAAAAAAAGTGCTTTGTTCCTTCTAATTCGTTGTTCTGCTGCGATCAGATTTCTTCAGGTCTAAAAAGCCCAATTTTACACTTCTTCCAGGTCTCGCTCCCCACCTGTGTCTAAGGCTTTGGGTTATACCCAGAGGACAAAAGTGCATGAATTTCCGTTCAATAGAACCATCGCAAAAAAACAAATCTTTGGACTAGGAATGGAACATACAAGGCACCAACCACGACAACCACTCCTCTAACGATCCCTGGCGCGGAGGCCTAGCACGCCCAAGTCAAGTCTCTCTTAGAACTCCGAGTCCTAGTAAAGGAGATAGAGTCTCTTGCCAAGCTTCTTGTCGTATGCACAACAGCTCTATCTCAGTTGGTGGCCACCGGGTAACCTTGATTGTGTCCTGCAGTGGACCCAGTCGGATTCTTGACTTGCAAGTTCCGGGGTGATCATTTGTTAGTGACGGTTGCGTTTGACAAAAACTCATGCACTTTTGTCCTTCAACGACAGGCTGAATATCAGGGGCAAAAAAAAAAAAAGAAGGTGAAAATTTCAGTGGCTGCTGTGTGAGCGAGCAATAGGAAACAAGATAAAAGCCCTCTCCTCCTTCCAACTTGTGTTGCACTTTTTATTATTTTTACCTTACTCCCACTGCCACCCCTCCTCAGTCTTGCTTAATGTCTTTTCTAGAATCTTTTCCTTTTCCCTTCCCGACTGTAGGATTGATCAATTGAGATTCCTCCTTGTTCACTATAAAAGGGAGAATAAAAAGAATATGAGAGATAAAGATAAGCTCCGCGAGTCTTCTTGCGAAATTAATTGCGCTCGCTTCAATCATTGGGGTTGTCGCGGCCCAGACGCGCCCTTCAACGAGATCGACGACGTTTCCCATTACTACTACTCATGTGATTGCAACGCCTGTATGCTAACCTATCCCTCTCTTCTCCTCACTTCCCTAGCATTTGTCCCTAACAGGGTGGATAGGCAGCCAGTCATCCGGCGGCTCCCTGCCCTTCTGCGCAGCTGCCATCTCCAGGGCCATAAGCCGATATTCCGAGTATCTAGGCTTGAGAGTTTATTTGCTGATTAATCAATCGATTCAGATCGCGACTACTCCTGGTCCCATTAGGGAGAGTAGCACCACTATGAACGTGCCAAATGGCTCGTCAAAGGGTGTCACCACTTCCCCCCCAACTGGTGGGAATCCGATCAGCACGGGTGCTTCTAGAGGCGGTGCTCCTATGAAATCTTGTAGTACACCTACTAGCGATGCCGGTGCTGCTACTACGAAATCCGGTAGTGCACCTACTGGCAGTACAGGTGCTGCTACGAAATCCGGTAGTGCACCTACTGGCGGTACCGATGCTGCTACGAAATCCGGTAATGCACCAACTGGCGGTACCGGTACTGCTACGAAATCCGGTAGTGCACCTACTGGCGGTACTGGTACTGCTACAAATCCAGTAGTGCACCTACTGGTGGTACCGGTACTGCTACGAAAGCCGGCAGTGTACGTACTGCCGGTACCTGTACTGCTACGAAATCTTGTAGTACACCTACTAGCGGTACCGGTATGACTGCGCAATCTTGTAGTACACCTGCTGGCAGTACCGGGGCTACTACGAAATCTGGTAGAACACCTACCAAGCCTCGCAATTGGGCTTCGGGTTTTCGGGTCGACCCGGGTTTAGATCGGGTTGGGTTGGGTCGGGTCCGGGGGGCAGGAGTTTGGGTCGGGTCGGGTCGCCCAAGTTGCAAACCCGGGTAGCCCGACCCGACCCAAACTATAACCGAAACTAAGTTTCACTTTTTGTTTCTATGAAGACATAAG
>Ga0307517_10000667_pt1 | contig 59065 bp, 56 predicted proteins | sample 23_EM_MG_FD_194515 | JGI IMG/M metagenome (GOLD analysis project Ga0307517, IMG submission 194515) | Populus trichocarpa ectomycorrhiza microbial communities from riparian zone in the Pacific Northwest, United States - 23_EM | ecosystem: Host-associated > Plants > Roots > Unclassified | place... | reverse complement strand
TTCGATCACTGCCTGTTGAGCTACTGACGCAACTTGAAATCCCAGTTCTTGCGTTCCAAGAAGCCGATGTTTACGAGATCCACCGTGCACGATCCACTGGGGCCCTACACTTTAGAAACCAGGGCAGACGCAATGATTGGATTTGGGTACAAGCCGGTACGGAAGAAATGTATGGTGCGCGGAGGGGTCGTCTACCGGCAAAGCTAGTTGCTCTCTTGAAAATCAGGGACTACAGATGCGACAATACGGATACTGTGCGTCGGGTCGCCGGTGTTCAGATGCTGACCCCAGTCAACTCCGGACGTCTATCGGATCAACATGGCCTTGTTACAGTGCAGATGAGGGAGGACGCACGAGGGTTTACAATAGTAGATATAGGGACAATCCTCGGTCTGGCGCATCTGATCCCGGAGTAGGACCGGCGGTGGCTTGTGAATAGCCGGATTGATTTGAGAACATTTAACGAGGTTTATTAAGGAATCCGGATGAGAGAATCAGGACTCGGCTATACGTGAGAATCCTACACGTTGATACTGTATATAGAAGATATAGAAGCCAGTTTCTTGAAACCCAGTTCATTAGATTGCCAGACCGGTGAGGCGTAAGGCCTGAGGCCTGAGACGTGAGACGTGAGACTCGGATGTGACCAAAAAAAAAGAGCTGCTGCCCCAGACGCCAGCGGACGTCTGTGGAAGCAGCCGATTAATTGTGATTCCGGGGATGAGGGATGTGTTAGGACGTAGAGAAGAGAAAGAAATGACGAGAACAAGAGTCTAGGGTACTCTAGACGCCGGGAGGAGACAACGTTGCGTCAGGACGGATGGAACGTTGCGGGGCAATTCAGGAGACGTGGAATGTGGCGGGGCGTTGCAACGCAAGTCAGGACGCATAGGACGCATGGGACGCAGAAAATACGTCGCTTGCGTCAGGACGCAACGCCGACGGATCAGACGCAGGGTCCGTTTTTGCTGATGAAGAAACAAGGGAGAGCCATCTCGCTGTTCCTGTTCACCTCCGGCATTGGACAGTCCAGGGTCAGTTCACCCGTCTGATCGGGCTGCCTGGATGCGATTACCTGGCGCCGCGGTACTAGCCCAATTGGCGATGGCATTTTCGCGAAGGTAATTGTGCCCCCTCAAGGGCGGAGTGGGCAACCTGCCCCGAGTCTCTGGGCGATGACAATAAACCAACAGATCCAACGGATCGTCGAGAACCGGATTCGACAGCAGCCAGGCCCTTACGTCTTCATCATTCTCGATGAAGACGTAAGCTATATAAGATAATTGGGCGCCGGGATGCAGACGCAGCTGTTGCCGGCCTTCACCAGTGGCGCCAAGTATGTAGTGAATTATATTGTGTGGCACAGTTCTCGAAATAATGGCCGACAGACCGCGTATGTCATAGGAATTTATCTCAGCAAAACGTACCCCATTGATATGAGGATTACGCCAATGCAGAAGGCGATAATTTCGTCGTGGTGCGCTGCTATTGGCCGGTTGGCTGACCCAGACGATACGTACTGCACGTGGATGTCCAAGCAGAGCACTCCAATCTATATCTCCTAAGTTAGTAAGTTCAAAGAAAACACATCCGGATTATTGCCAAAAAAGCTCACTAATTTGGGACAGACGTGACACTGCGCGAAGCCCCCTCCGCGCCACATCCAAGGATTGAGTCAACGGATCCTCCACATTCGGTGGCGCGGCTTCCGGGATATCCGCCAGAGGAGCATGTCGCATCCCCATTGGCCTCCCGAGAATACCCATTGGGGGATCCGCTTGGATATGCACAGGTATATCTGCTAGGCCGCGCAGATTGATCGGACGTGGGGAATTCGCTGGAGCATGTTTGATATCCTGTAGCGTGCCCAGAATACCCATTGGGGGATCGGCTTGGATTTGCACAGGTATATCTTCTTGGCCGGGCAGATTGATCAGACCTGGGGGATTCGCTGGGGCATGTTTGATACCCAGTGGCGTACCCAGAATGCCCATTGGGGGATCCGCCTGGATTTGCACAGGTATATCATCTTGGCCGGGCAGATTGATCGGACCTGGGGGATTCGCTGGAGCATGTTTGATACCCAGTGGCATACCCAGAACGCCCATTGAGGGACCCGATTGGATCTGTGCAGGTATATCTTGTGGGTCGGGCAGATTGATCAGACCTGGGGGATTCGCTGGGGCATGTTTGATACCCAGTGGTGTACCCAGAATGCCCATTGAGGGACCCACTTAGATCTGCCCAGGAATATTCGCTGGTTGGTGCGCACTTTTCTGCAGATAGAGATTGCCCAAACGGAGACCAATCCTACGTTGGGGATTAGGCGGGCCTGGGGGTGGAGCATCATTCTGAGCTTTGGGATCGGCCGGGCCTAGGAGTGCGGCAATGTTCTGAGCTTGGGGATTCGTCGGGGGAGCAGGTACGGCTTGGGCACCCGCCAGGGGAGCAGGGACGTTTTGGGCTAGCATTCGGTACTACAGCCGTTGCAATACTCCACTGGTACTGAGGTGGGGTGCAGAGAGGTAGTAACATCGGCCTCATAATAACGGGGGCAGGGGGGACGCCTGGGCCGGGTGGAGGTAGGTGGTTATTAGTCCTAATAGTATTTGCCAGCTTCTTTCCACAGTCCTTAACCAATTGAAGAACTGTCTCATCAATGTCCTGCATAGTAGCCATGTTATTGGCTGCTGATGCAGTGGCGAGTTCATCACACGCAGGTTTCAATCTCCTCATGCCTTCGACGATTTGCTGGAATTCGGAATCTAGGAAGTGCCAATTATCTGAAATATAGCCCCTGGCTTATATCTGATCATTCACAGCATCCCGCCAATACCGGTGTTCGGGGGGGGGCTTGTTTGTGGGGTGATGGGGGACGCCCATAGCCAACTTATGAGCGCTAATTGATTGACAATCGGGGGGTCGATGAGGATACTCTCCAACGAGAGTAAAAGGCGGAAGATGATAGATCTGACCCGCCGGCGGCTGCTGCGCACCTCCAGGGGGCAAGATGCCGTACACAACAATGTTGTTATTCTGCGCCATATCGGTGGATTCCTTATGTATATAGATCGCAGTATTTAGGGATACTCGTGATGTGATGATGGTGGCTGTTGACTCAGAGGAGGTTCTGCGTGTGAGATGAATCTTGGTATGAAGTCCCTCTAGTCTCGCCATTGAATCACTTTTTATATAAAACTCCCAGATCCTCTAGGTAGTTTGAAAAGAAAACCCAAATCAGACGCTCTATTACAGGACTCTACTTTAGTTTGATTCAACTTGAATGAATGAAAACGGGATAAACACATTGGGGCAGGAACACATAATCTTTGCCGTCTCAGATATTGAAAGACACGATAGCTGATACCACGTGACACCTACGCTTAGAGTTCGTTACAGGGCGGACGGGGCCCCGCAAAACGCGCGCCCCCGGCCCTTTTCCCCGCCCCGCGCCAATCAACGGCCTAGGGCGGGGTGGCTTTTTCGGCATTCCCTGCCCCTGTCCCCGCTCAGGCCCCCGCCCCACCCATACCCCAGACGGGTCCCCGTTAAAAATAGGTGGTAACAAACGGGGCCCCGTCCAGGGAATGAGTGCAGGTGGGCCCCGGAAGGGGGCGGGGCGGGGATCACCCGAAAAATACCCCCGCGGCCCTCTGTAAGGGCGGGGTCTGGCGCGTGAAAACCCGCCCCGCCCCGCCCCGTAACGAACACTACCTACGCTAAACTCTATCCACAACTAGATCATGAATATGGCCTCCCTTCGCCGTACATGGGATCCACACGCGATGTGGTCAAGACTTGACATATCATAGCCTTACCGTGGAATCTACACGGACTGGGAGCCCCGCGATCCACTGAGCAACGTCCAACGATGCCTAGCAAATGTCCGTTCTGCCGCCGAATGTACCGCAGGTCTGGTGCATATGAGAAGCACCTGCGAACTGCGCACGCAAGTCTGGACATTGTCCTCGCGTCCACCGTACAATATAACACCATCCAAACAGACGAATTGCTCAACCCCGACGCGAGTGAGCGCCAGGATTCCGACAATGAATCCGATCCGGGCCCTGCTGGATTGGAACCTGATGCATTTTGTCCAGATATTGTATACGAGTCTGATGCTGAAGTCTTGGATACTACCTCAGCCTGTGCCGGGAAACAGAATGATTTTGAAGGCGCTGAGAAGTAATCGGCGACATTGCCGGATTCGAGGACGAAAACCGCAACCTCTGCACAGACCCATGGGCACCATTCAATAGCGCAGAAGGTTTCAAACTGGCATCCTGGTTCATTGACGGAAAAGTATCCAAAACCGGAATCAATGATTACTTCTCGAGTGGCCTAGGAAATGCCGAATCAGTCGGGTATAGCTCTATGCACACGCTGGAGAACCACCTCTGGTTCCTGGATCCCTACAGTGAATATCTGCAATGGTTGGAAGGGCAGGTTGAGGATGGCCAGAGGACTTTGCCATTTTTCTACCGCGACGTCCTAGGTTGTGTCAGATATCTCCTTCGCCAGATCGCATACCGAGATGACTTGGTCTACGCACCATGGCGTGAATATGACCCTTCCGGGCAGCGAATATATGCTGAAATGGATACGGCGGATTGGTGGTGAAACCTGCAGGTAGAGCATCTGAGTCCCACCCTTCTTTGGAAGACCTTAGCTGACTGATGATAGGAGACGCTTCCGCCAGGTGCTACCGTTGTTCCAATAATTGGGATGTCAGATCAGACTAACCTTACCCACATTTCGGGATACAAGAAAGCGTGGCCTGTCTATATTACGATCGGAAATGTTCTGTTGGCTCGGCGCAACACCCCAGGATCAATGGCTGTTCTTCTTCTTGTCTTATTACTGGTTCCACCCAAACTCTCCAAGTTCTCTAAAGCCGACCGACGCCAGAGAAAGATCAACGCTGACACCCTACATGATGTATTCGGACTCATCTTTGCACCCCTTCAGGATGTGGCACATGTCAGCATCCCTATTGACTGTGCCGACGGCAAGGTTCGACTTTGCTTCCCAATTCTCTCTGCGTGGATCGCGGACCATATTGAAAACGTGGCACTTCACGGGTTGAAAACAAATGCCTGTCCTAAATGCGAGGTGCCGACTAATGAATTAGGAAGCAATGCCAGAAGCTATCGAGCCCGAGATTATGCAAGGTACCAACGCTACAAACTTGAAAATCAAACCTCAGGCTCGGAGACCGACGACGACCACGTTATGAATCTTCGTATCGGCCAACATATATTCTACGGACTCGACCGGGGTTCGGCGTCTGATCTGTACAAACCAGACATACTCCATACCATTTATCTCGCGCTATTTAATCATATAATGCACTGGATCGAAGCCTTTCTGAAGAAACACAGCCGACTGCAGGCTTTTGATAAGGTTTGGAAGGCATTACCGCCATACCCAGGATTCATAGTCCCCAAAAAAGCCTACCGCGAGGTTACGCAGTGGCAAGGGAAAGAGATGAGGAATCTGGGGCGTTGTATTCTCGCAGTTCTCGCCGTGGCTCTTCGCCAGCCAGGAGGTGCGCAAGCAATACCTTTCAAACGTGCTCTCAGATGCCTCAGGGCGCTCGTTGACTTCAATATGATGGCACAATACCGAAGCCACACACCTGACACCATAGCCTATATGGCAGAGTATCTGGACCAGTTCCATAGGATGAAGGACATCTTCTTGGAGTTCTGAGTGACAAAACGCACGCAAGCCAAGGTCGACAAGCAAGGAAAGGAGATTCGACGTCCGAGAGCACTAATGCGTGAGTGTGTGGCCACATCCCAACTGCACCGGATGCCCGACGACGATCGAGATGAAGAGGATGACCTGCATATGGACATGATTCACGGCGAATCACATTTCAACTTCATTAAAATGCATCTACTAACCCACTTTTGTGACCATATACCCCACTTTGACAATTCCGATATATTCCAAGGAGATCAGAGAGCTAGCTCACAAGACGCAAATCAAGGAAGGATGGCGCCTGTCAAATAAAAATAATGCCGCGCGCCAGATCATGCATAGCTACGGTCGTCAACATGCAATCCCGATAAGACTATTGAACTTGCAATCACGGAAAAATCACGGCGCAGATCTCTCCCCCGACGTCCTGAAGCATTTAGATAGGACAACCAGTACGGTATCACCACCAGTTTTTTGTAGGAGGATCTTGAAGGGACGCCGGGGTGATGTGTCCAATATCGTTGATTTTAGCCGGATCTCAGGAGTCTCACTCGAGATCATATATCGTGCATTGATACCATATAGCAGGAATAACCTGCCGATAGACCACTGTCTCCCGGGAGACCATGCGACGCTTGGATCACTTCCCCTTGAACTACTGACACAACTCGAAGTCCGAGTTGTTACATTCCAAGAAGCCGATGTTTACGAGATCCACCGTGCACGATCCACGGGCACCCTAAACTTTAGAAACCAGGCCAGTCGCAATGATTGGGTTTGGGTACAAGCGGGCACAGAAAAAATGTATGGTGCGCTGAGGGGTCGTCTCCTGGCAAAGCTAGTAGCCCTCTTCAAGATGAGGGACCCCAGATCCGAGGATACTGTGCGTCGAGTCGCCGGTGTTCAGTTGGTGACCCCAGTGAACTCAGGGCGTCTAGCGGATCTGCATGGCTTGGTTACAGTGCAGATGAGGGAAGACACACGAGGGTTTACAATAGTTGATATCTGAACAATTATCGGTCTGGCACACCTGATCCTGGAGGAGGACCGGCGATAGTTTGTAAATAGTCCGATTGATTTGAGCACATTTAATGAGGTTTATTAAGGAATCCAAATGAGGGAATCAGGATTCGGCGATGCGTGGGAATCAGGATTCGGCTATGCGTGAGAACCCTACATATTGATACTCTATATAGTAGAAGATATATAAGTGACTTTCTTCAAACCTAGATCATTAGTTCACCAGACCATTGAGGCGTGAGACGTGAGACCCGGGAGGGCCCAACAAAGGTGCTCCGCCCCAGACACCAGGCGACGTCGAAGCCAGCAGCAAATTAATTGTGATTACACGAGCGGGGATGAGGAGTGGGTCAGGACGGGGAGAAAAGGTGATGAGGAGCTATCGCCACATCAGGAGAAAGAAGAAATGAGAGAAAGGGTCTGGGGCAGTCCAGACGTAGGGAGGGCGCCAGGTTGCGTCAGGACGCAAGGAACGTTGCCAGGTAGCATCTGGAAGCGTGGGATGTGGCGGGGCGTTGCAACGCAAGTCAGGATACAGAGGACGCATGGGACGCAGGAGATGCGTCGCTTGCGTCAGGACGCAACGCCGAAGGATCAGACGCAGGGTCCGTTTTGCTGATTCTCCGGAGTAGCACATTTCAGACCACAGCATATACGGAACCTGAGATGGAGGCTGACGGACAAGGGCATATGGAACCCATCCGCCTCATCGGCGATAGTAGCGATGAGTATGAGAGGTCACATCTGGGTGACGAAACTGAACCGGACACCGAACCTAAAAGAGCAAACCTTGGTGGTCCGGATGAGACAACACGTAGACGTCATCGTGGGCCACGATTGGTGGAGACACACGGAAACCATCGCCGAAGGATTGTCCGAATTTCGACCAACTCTGGTTTACAGGAGGCAGTAATTGTCCTAGAGACGCCCGTGGCCCTTGTGACCATAACCCCTGGTAGGCCCTTGTCCCCGGCGACATTCCCATCATCTAGCGTAGCACGGTATTCGTCCCTACTTGGCGTCCCTAGAACAAAAACCTCTGGTATCAGGAGCTCATGTCCACCAGGGGCACCGAGTACAAGAGGAACTGTGTCTGTCCGGTATGTAATGAATTCGCGGAGACACACGGTGACAGGCGTGGAGGGGGAAATACTAGGTGTAGCAAAGGATCTGATCCTTCAGTACAACCTTTAGGTTAACCTACTCCTGAACCCGGTTGCTTTGACGTCTGAGGTGTATAGTGTTTGGATTCAGGTGCAAGATGACATTGCGGATGCCGGAAATATTGTACTGTTGTCGCACAGTATAGACATTGTCAGTCAGAGTTCACAAACCTAATGGGTGCTGCACTAACTACTAAAGATACATCAAAGACACTCGGGCCTGCGGGCGCAGTTCGTGCATTATGTAAAAAATCATATAAGGGAATTATACGGACTACTGAGCGACCCCACAGCCATCACTGGGAGAGGCGAATACCTTCTCGAGGATGACAGGTTCATGTGGCCTTCAAATGGGTATGAGGTGTGTATTCGCCCGGCGCCAGTCGGCCAACCAGGACATCCAATCACGACTGACTATGTCCTGGATGCAGGCTATATCATTCCAGTTCCTCGCGTCTCAGATTGCCAACGCCATCTATGGTAAGTATTTCAATGGCAAGAGAAAGCTTGGGATGCTAGACCCGGAATTCATCAATCGTGTCAATGGTACAATGGTGTGTCTCACTTGTCCTATCCTGTACCATCAACTACGCGCATATCAACTTGCGGTGTATCAGGATCCTCCGGACTTCAAGCTTGACGCAGTTGGTGGTAGGAGACCCTCAATATCTCCCCCGTCCTTGGTTTTTGTTCTGATGACAAACTAATCTTGCAAGACCTTTTCTTACGGCAGGAGAACACCTGGCGGGCAGTACCACGGCCAACACAGCAACTCATGCTCAGGAATCTGCATGAGACGATCCCAGCTAGGATCCAGCAAAATCATTGTATGATTGAGGAAAGTTGTGAAGGCTTTGCTGACAATGATGACACAATTCATGCCGAACTGGAGCATCAGCTATCCAGGCGTCAGCTATCCAGCCGGAATCCAAGGCGAGCTGCAGTGCGGCAACAGACACCGCTCAAGAATCACGCCAGGGGTTTTGAGCACTACCGGCAGAGTTAAGATGCATCTCAGGGGAGTGAACTATCATTTGACTACCACTAGGCGTAGTTCCCTCAGGCGCTTCAGATGCTAGATTCAGATCCTGTGAGCCTAGGTAACTCACAGGGGCTCACACTGGGACTAGCAGAAGAGGGGCCAGCGACCCCGGGCTTCGCCAGTCAGCTATGGTTGAGTGTGGACGACTCGCAGGAAAGTGATACAGGCATGCGAGAGAATGGTCTTTCGTGGACATGGCGATGTGTGAAACGTTGAGTTTATGGAATTTGATTTGCAGGAAATGTAAACTATTAAATTTCGGTTGGCCGATCTGTGGAGCCATGAGAACAACTTGGGCTGTATTTCTGAGCGAGATCTGAGCGAGAGCTCACAAATGTAGAATCAGTGTGGCCAGGGTGTCCTGAACGCCCTTGTCACGGCAGTAGACTAGTAATAATTGAATATCAAGATGAGGATAAGGTTCAAAGTTACGATACAAGGGGCACCAGTGCCTCGAAGCTTTTGTGAATGGCACTCTGGAATACGAATGAATAGTGGATCGATCGAGACAGCGTCTAGAATATGTCTGGTATCACGACACCGTCGAGAGTATGCAAGTGAGCCATCAGGATGCCGTCACGACGAACATGTGAGCTATATGGAAGCCATTTGGAGCCTATAGCGAGATATGGCAATTGATGCAGAGGGGGTTCAAATATCGCTGTGTAGCATCCAGAAGACTAAGCATCCAGATAGTCTTCAGGCCGCTAGAGTGGAGTTGGATTCTACCATGACGACGCAGGCACAGGAAGGCGGTGGTCGGGATGCGGGAGAGCTTAGCGTTTGAGGGCATCTGGACGCATGCGCTTAGCAGTGGACCTCGTCGGAATGGCGATGACGCCGGGGTAGATGGGGAATGGCGTCCGGAAGTGACGTCCGGCTGACGTTGCGTCCAGAGGCACGGTTGACGTTCTGCGCATCTTGACCGTCAGATGAACAGGACGGTCAGGACGCATATAATAATTTTTACTGATAACATAATGTCGATCCTACCTTACGTCCTAATTCGCCATTACCATTCCGACGTCCAGGTCGTCAGACCCACAGGGCATACAGGACACAAGGTATTATTTTTGCTAATATAGCCTAATCCAACAGCCATACCCAGGAGAGCCGAGAATTGGCCAACATTAGATACACCGGTCGTGCAGTGACATAAGCAAGAGTGTAAATTTGTTCTTGCTCAGCGGATACCTGCCGACCGTGCAAATGCAGAGTGCTGGGAAATCAATCTTGATTTCTTTCAAAAGGTTAGTTTCTACCATTTAAGCTAAGTCTTTGTTAAAGAACTAGTTTTACTAAGATTCAGAATAGCTGGAAGATATTTATCGAAGATATGAAATTCAGGAGGATTGTATATAGAACTTGGATGAGAAAGGTTTCATACTAGGAGAAGGAAAAATGTGAAAGCAAATATGTCGTCAAGGCCCGGAGATCCCCAGTTCAAGGAGTATAGCAATCGGGAAAGCTGGCCTATTGTTACTACTATTTCTGCTGCTCCTGATATAGTTACTTCTTTAATTGTTTTTAAGGGAAAAGAACCGCTTGCTGGGTGGCAGAAAACAAAAAAGGACAAGGAATATTGGTATTGTGTGCAAGAGAATAGGTATATGAACTGTCGCTTGACTTTTGATTACTTGCGATTGGTTTTTGGACCAAAAACAGCAGCAATTAGGCAAGGACGATGGAGACTACTGACTGATATTTGATAGATTTGAGGGCCACCTAGACTATCAAGTCATCAGGTACTGCTGGCAATACTGCATTTTACCCATTGTTCTTCCCCAACACACAAGTCATGTCCTACCGTCCTTGGATGTAGCTGTTTTTTCCTCTCTGTCTAATGCATATGGCAAGGAGGTAAACTATATCCGAGCGGCTGTGGATAAAGATATATTTCCAAATATCTTGTCCCATGCCCAGCAAGCAGAATTTACTACCTTCAATATTCGCAGCCAGTTCAGAAAGACTGGTATTTGGCCCTTTGATCCACAGCAACGACTACAAAATATCCGGCAATCTCACCTTTTATCCCATACTCTATCATATTCACCACCTTCTTCTCCACAACTCTCTTTCACCCACACTCCTCCACCTCCTCCCAATTCCCCTTCTTCTGATCTATTTTACTTACCTAAAACCCTTACTACGCCGCGATCCCTGAAGACCTTATTTGCTAAAGCCAAATCCAACCTTGCATCCAACTCTCTGAATGTTGGGCACAGGGGGAAAGGGTAGCTTTCCCACCCACTTTTGTATATCCTGAGGTTACCCTACCTTCACCTGATGAAGATAACACCCCCCTCTGGCCCCGGCATTGGGACTGCGCGACAACACCAAATGGGGTCGTAGTTGCTTCCCCATAGCAAAAGGGACTATCATTGGAACAAATTTCATAACACTGTATATGTTGTGGCCTTCCGTCTGACCGGATGTTGTTCCTAGGATATATGAGAGGGAACCTTTGGCAAACTTGTTCAAGTCTCCCGGGCGAGATCGGTTGACGTCGTATAAAGTTACAGATATAGCGGTACGCCACAGGAAACTATATCATAAAAGTAACAGGACGTTTCGTTGTTTCCACTCGGGAATGAAATGAGAGTGTGACTGCACCCACACCAATGGTATATTACCATGTCGGACTATTTGGTAAGGCAGGACTATGAGACAATTGTCCAACTGGTAAGATCCTGACTCCTAGTCTGACCGAAGCCGATACCCAGGAAGCAAGAGTGATATCTGCTATAGCGATAGGTCCGATCACGAAGTTGGCCACTTCGTTCGTTCGATGATGAGCATACTGTCTAGCATGCGGATAAGTTTCAATTCCTCCTGATGGAAGAAGGATTGTGAACTCTTACTGGGACATAGTTCCAGTGCTATACCAGAGAATTCGAGAGCTCTCCAGTCCGGAAGTCAATGGTGGCGGGATTATATTCAGGGTGAAACACTGTTCACACAATGAGGAAATGTTCAGAATAGTTATTAGGTACTTAGTTAGTATGGTAGATAGTTATAGGTTGCGCACTCTATCGACGCGGAATATAAATATCGAAGTTCCTCTGGTGCTTCACTGAAATCATCACGCTACCGAGAAGAGACCTTATCAATATAATAAGTTATTACTAGAAAAATCTTTATCACTATTCAGCACACGTTTATATTGAGCTCTCCTAGAAATATATCTCCATCTACGATAAAGTACCCTGGTCTTACCCATCTCGCTTGTTCTTAGAGATCTGGTACCACCTAACACTGAAATCACAACAAACATCCACTCTTCTACAGAACTTGTACCACAGTGCAGAATGTGGTATGGCTGAGGCCCAGCTTCCAGAGTAGGGGAAGAGCACTTGCTCAATGAGATCCAACTACTTCGGAATAAAGGCAAAGGAGATAAGCAGCAGTTGAAAACGGAGAAAAATAAGCGATATCTTGTTGCTCGCGGTTCTGTTTTGGCAAAGAAACGGGAAGAACGTGATGAAGCAGATGAGAAAAAAGCACGACAACCCAATTAGAAAAGGAGGAAATACAAGAAAGAGAAGGACCCAATCTCAGGTCCTATCTTGTTACCCCCTCCTAGTTAACTTTTCCCTCTTCTCTTTTTATTTTTCTTTTCAAAAATTCTATTAATCACATTTCCTACTTCTGCTGGGCTTCTCCTTTTCTTCTCTCATTTAGGTGCAGATCTTTACTGTATTCGGTATATCTTATCAAATTGTCATCAGACTGTATTTCCATCAAACTGTCAGGCACTTTAGTGCTAGGATAACAATATCGGATACAAGTAGTAAAACTTGCGGCAAAGAAGGCTAAGCCTAGATTAGCCATAAGCTAGATATTTAGCCTTGGTTAGCGGCTCGGCACCTTATCGGCCATTCACTGCCAACAGGGCACGATACTGGTTATCCAATGCCCCCAAAAACAGGACGGGGGTGCCTGGCCACGAATCTACGATTTTCAACCACACAAGAGACTGTGTGTGGATGATTGCCCGCCGTGATTCCTCGCACATTGGGGGCCCGGGTAATCGCGATGGGTATTAGAGTAACGGGAGCACTTGAAGATGATCGGTTGCGGTTTGTGGTGGTGTGGAAATTACTACGAGCATTACCGGTATAATTTAGATAGTAAAAGCAGGGGAATATTGGTAGTATATAATTAAGCGATGAACCGGTGTAATCTAAGTTTCTGTTAAGAGGAATCGGGGGGGTACTCGAGTATAGCAACGTCAAAACTAAAACCCGAGAAATATGTACAAGTCCCCCTCATGTGCGGAGCGAACACAGGGTGATCGTGGGGCTGAGTTTCCATTGCCAAGGGTACTAAATTGTATTCGCTCTGCACATGCCGGGGACTTCTAGAGTACCAAGACGTTGTAGTCGCCTCTCCTACTACAGCACAATACAGTACCAGTAGGATGCTCAGCATCGTCCTTTTGCCCTATCTTAACTAAAGGTTCAGCTCTCAGCGTTCTACCCTCACGTAGCCAAGTTTTTACTCTGCTGGCTTGGAGCGAAGCCTGGCTGGGCTCGATGTGCTTAGGGAATGGTGATGTGGGTTGCGACAGTGAGCCTGCTGTAAAAGTGATTGAAGCTGATGGTAGTTCTCAGGATAACCCCGGAGGTCTAGCCTTTGTATATGCTCGGGTAGACAAAAAAAAAGAGTAATTTGTTGGTGTTTCTGGGTGGAAAGATCTATGATAGCAACGACACAATACCACCCGTACGTAACCTGCCCACGTTCAATTGTCTGAATACCGTACAGGTACTAGAGCCCGAAGGTACTATACCGAACACAACATCCTTCAGGAATCCCTAGAACCGTACGACTCAAATGCCAGGAAACTAACCTTTTAGGAATCACCAAGAATCCCTGGAGGGTGAAGGCTCAACTCCTCCTGAATATTTAAAACTTAATGAAACGAGACCTAACCGAGAGGGCTCCTAGACTAGTCAATTATGTACGAGATCTCACCCAGAATGAACAGCAAGGGCGAAGGGTGGGTGGAGAGTGGAGTGTTCGGCTAACTTCTAGCTTAGGTGTGTGCTTATGAGCCGGTCGAGCTGTTGCCTCAGCAGATTGAACGAAATAACCGTGCCAAGGTTGCCACCACTGTGAAAGAGGCTATGCGACCTTCAAAGTTTGACAGAATTCTACAGGAGAGCCGGGCGGCTCATAGAGACTTCTATTGTACATGAGCAGAAATATTGACAACAAAATGCCCAATATCACATAAGAAAAGCTTCTGAGACCCTTGCTTCGTATTCCTATTCATTGATGCTATTCATATTTTAGGTTGTATTGAAATTTATTTCCATTGCTTCTTAATCTTAGTTTCTTCTGCTTTTGTCTTGATATCAAGAGAGCACTGAGGCTCAAACTCTTGGGCAATGGCGGCCGGATTAAGATTTTTTTCCGCATTAAGCCTCTCATCTCAATTGGTTGTTGGATTCGAACTTCTATTGCGGAGTAAATTTTTATAATTCACCTATGATACATTTTTTTGGCCGTACTTTGACAAAAACCTTATCATACTCCTATGCTAATATCAATTGTTGTTTTTTGCCCTAGGACACGAATTCACACAAGGGTGCAGGCCTATAGGCCATTTTAGCTACGTCAAGGCCTCTCGGCCGGCCCAGTGCACAGCAAGCACGGAGTCGATATGGGTAAACAATTGTGCCAAACAAAAGTGAAAAATGTAGCAAGGAATAAGCAAAAGTATCTCCAATTTTCGAATAGAGCTGGTATAAAGTTGGTACCCGAAACCGAGCCCCGCAGTCCATATCCTAACTAAATTTACTCATCGCTATCCACAATTTGCCCTCCATTCCACCCAAAACAAACCACCCCCGTTAACCTGCTTGAGTCTCTTGAGGAAACATTATACCTGCCTCAATTCTCTCCAAGTCCTCCCATCCTGCCCCCTCGGTTGCCAGCCATCCATCACCACTTGAACTTTCTCCATCTTCATTCATCAGAACCCTAAGCATGGTCTTCGTTCCCCGCTCCCCACCCATCTCGACCCTGAGTTTCAAATTTAAAATTACGGAAAACCCCTTGAGCATCTTGTTGATACCTGATTGTAACTCTTTGACTGAACTGCTGCCCAATGGGGCCGCAGGATCCCACTTGAGGTCAATGAGGTTTGGCATGCAAAGGTGATTCTCTAGGAAAATCCTTAAATTGTGCAGAGGGATGACATGGCTACGGCGGGAATCTACTAAGGCGGTAATCAATGGGAGGACAGCGGGACAGAGGGAGTCTAGGATTTCGTGAGGAGGTTTTTGGTGGGGGGTAGTCCAGGGGATGTGCCGAGGGAAGGAAGAAGAAGTGGTTCGGTGGCGAGCGCCTGGGGGTGGCTGAAGGGATGGTGAGAGTTGGGATATGCCTTGAGGAGTGGGGAAAGGTTGAAGGGATTGGGATTGAGCTTGAAGTGGGGGGGTTGCAAAGGTAAGCTGTGTCTCGTGGGTAAGAGTAGGCGTGGTGATGCCTCTGGGCTCTGGGGATGAAGAGGGGGCTTCACTCGGAGAGTACCGGGGGGCTGGGACAGGCCGTGGGGGTGGCGGGCGATAATTCCCCAGTGTGGGGGAATTTGTTAATTGTGACAACTGGAGGGTATCCCGGTGGGTAGGTAAGAGGATGTCCAGAGAGCCAGGGGAGAGTGAACTTGGTATAGGGGCATCAAGTAGCGAAGGAGGTGGTGATCTGCCCATGGGACGAATTGGGTGTCTGGGTGGTGGCCGGTAAGATGACATCGTTGAGGTTGTATTCGGAGATCGTGGTATATCGTGCTGTGGGCTAGGGGGTGATTCTGGCTTTCTTGGCAGGGGTCTATAAGTTCGCACCGACGAGGAATTACCCCAAGGAGGTAATTGCGATATACCCCTCTGTATATCAGTAGACGCCTCTGGCTCTCTTGAGTGTGGTCCGTCAGCTGGTGGGGGCGAGTCATTGTTCGATGAAGCCAATTGAGATATACCCCTTCCGGGATTAACCGGCATCTCTGTGCCACTTGACTGGGATTCTTCGGATCCGACCTTCAGTAGCTGTATGCCATTAATACCGCCCACTAACGTCCCAGAAACCTTTTTCAAATGCCTCTTCGATCTCCCACTCATTTCCCTCGAGTTTAGCGACGTGTCCCCCACGGTGCTAGTTGGCGTTCTTTGGGGCCGGCCTCTGCCCGAAGTTTCATCAGTTTGCTCAGAGGAAGACTGGATTAATTTAGCATAATTCCAACTGGAGGTTTAATGACCATGATTACCGTAGCGCTAGACCGGCCACCCGATTCTCTTGAGAAGAATAGAAAGGCTTCCTTGGCCGCACTAGCCCCAGCCTTGCCAGCCCATGGCATACCAAGCTCCCAGACCTTCCGCCTAGCCGCTTCCTGGCCGTATCTTTCAGTCACACCAGCTTCGCTATCTCTAAACCCAGCTGACAACATCTTGAGGCACCTCTCTAAATCCTATCAAATAGTGAGTTGAATGGCAATTCTTTGGAACGCGGGGACAGACCTCAGCTGACATTCTCCTGAACATGTCACCCATGTCGAACGCTCTGGGGCTCCCGGTATGCGGATCTAGATCTACCTTTGCACCTTCCCTCTTAAGAATCATGACGACGGTGTCAGCTACCTTCTTAATTCGTCTAGCCGTCGACATCCCACCGCCCCTTCCGATTTGCTCATTGGCCCAATTTTGCTTCAAAGCTGCAAAATGTAGGGGCGGCAGTGGGCCTAAATTTGGGTCTGCTCCTGCTGCAATCATCATATTGATAAGTTCTACTTTGGGGTGTAGCACCGCAACTATTAATGGCGAGTTGCCCACTTTATCGCAAGCATTTATGTGATCTTTCCCTGGCCACAGTTCTTGCAAATATTGAAAGATACCCCTCGTTTCAACAGGGGCGTTTTCCGCATCTGCACCCGCCACAGCGATCTCATGAAAAACGTTCCTGCGCAGGGCCGGGGAGCAAATGAATGATGGAGGTGGCCTTTCCGGTTTTGACTTGCATGTCATCAAATATTTTATACCTTTTAGTGGTAGAGGGACGTGCAAGAACCGAGCCAAGATAGTAAAGCCCTCCACGAGGTAGTCCCGATCCGCACCGTATTGAAGAAGGAGATCGGCGACCGAGTAGTTGCCTTCAAGGACGGCTACACAAAACGGTGTTCGCCCCCCCGCATCTAGCTGATCAACCTGTATTCCACGCTTTAATAATTGTTCTGGAAAGAACAAATCCCGATGACCTGCAAGCGCACAGATGTGGAGGTAGTTTCCATTCTCCCAGAGAGCCGGAAAAGTTAGGTGTATGTCTGCTCCATGATCTAGAAGGACTTCGAACACGTCCTTGTACCCCATGTTGATCGCTGCGATTAGTGGCGTCATGTTCTGATCGCGTATATCGATATATTGTTTGGATGGTGTGTGGCTCAGAAGGTAGTTCACCACCATTGGGTAGCCTGCCAGAGCAGCATAGTGGAGCACTGTGCTCTGTCCGCCACCGCCTACATCCCTATAGTTGATAGCTTTGTATTTATGCAGCACTTTAAGTATGGCTATCTTGGCATTCTCAAAGTTTCTCCCATGTTCCATAATCTTTTCTAGACGGTATGCAGGACCAAGGGCTGTCACTTCCAGCGACTCAGATATAGAGTCTTCCGATGAAATTCCGCGATCTGATGCTACTGCCATCATATCCAGCGCTTCGGCCCTCCCAAAGAAGCATGCCCAACGAATGGCTGATGTGCCCTCGCCTTTGGGATACGGGTTAGCGCCTAGACGGAGAAGCGTCCTAATAGTAGCTATGTGATTTCTCGCAACTGCGTAATCCAGCGGGGAGTGGCCCCAAAATCCGTGGTCGCCCTCCCGTGGATTTTCCGTTGCCCATTGGTTTACATCTGCGCCATTCCTAACCATCAACTCAGAAATGGAGTCAATGTGTTGTTCATCGAAAAATGGAAGGAAATGGATAGGGCCTTCTCCGAAAATACTCGTTTTGTCTGCCTTTGCTCCTGCTTCCATGAGACACCTAGAAACTTCATAATGCCCTGCCCTGCTAGCTTCAAGCAGAGGCGTCTCCCCCAGGCGGTTGATACCATTGACTCCTATACCCAAGCTTATGAGACCGTTGACAACTTCTAGATAGCCAGATCGAGCAGCGCAATGCAACAATGTGTCCTCGTCTTCTGAGACATAAATATCGCACAGCTCAACACTAGGGGAGTTCTCAATTGCCTTCCCTATTCCTTCCAAACTGCTTACATCTACCCATGGGAACATCGTAGGCCGCTGTAACATTCCCCTAGCCCCTCCACATTCACGAAACAGTGCAAGGGTTTCGTCGTAAGCGTTGGGGTAGTACTTTTTTAGATCTTCAAATGCTGTATGTGATCCTCTTAGTGCCCCTTGTCGTAGTAAGGCTTCGAACGGAATCTCTTCATCAAGCTGAACACCCAAGGCATCAAAAATTCTACCAACCGAGTGCCCTATACTATCGTATCCCCCACCATCCCCGTAGCGCGTGAGCCATATTAGTGCCATATCTGAGGCACTAGTGATTCCTGTACCATAACGACTGACATGTAGTTGCAATAGCTGGAAGCTGGCTTGATTCGCGTGTACCGAGTTACTAGACGCAACTGCCTCTAAAGCATGAATGATAGAAGCTCGCATGCAAAAGCTATCCTCTTTAATGCAGTTGGCCTCAAAAACGATCTAGTGAGGTTAGCATGCTACAGGATGATGGGGTACGGAGAAGGCTGACATCTTCGTAATCGAATTCTTCTAACAGGGTGGCTGGAGGGATATCATCTGTACCCCCTGTAAGCTCGCAAAGCTTCATCACGGCTCTCTTGAGGTTTCGCTGGGTTGGTAGGTATTGAAGAGTGAATTCCAGCACCTCGCAAACAGCCCCAGCTTCTGAGGCATTGCAGCGTTCGCATAACATCATCCCCACTAGTGATAGAAATTCCGGATGCTTCTTAAGTTCTTGTGATCGTGGCTCAATATCTACCACATCGGACTTGAATGGAGCAATCTTGAATGGATTGATGCCGCCAAGCATGACACGGAATATTAACATTCCAAAACTATAAACATCCGTAAATTTCAGGTGCTCTCTTGGGATATCCTCGTCATATTCGGGTGCGTTCCAGGGAATCGTGTATGCTGGCAAACCCCTATGCTCGTCCTCCCTGAAATCCAAAACAGAAGATCCAAAATCCCCAATCTTTCCAACCATCCGTCCCTTCTCAGCTGACCAGAAAACGAGTATATTCTCGCTCTTGACATCCCCATGAACTATACCACTCCCGTGAATCGCCAATAATGCCCTTCCAACATCTTCACAGAATTGCATTTTCTCCAAAAACCCCATCCCCGGCCTCTCCCTCTGATAGTCCCTTAGTGAGCCATCTTCGGAGTATTCCAGCATAAGTACCGGCCATGCGACGTCGTGGTGATTAAGATCTGGCTCCCACCCAACCCCTAAAAGCGTGATAATGTTTGGATGAGATCGCAGCGGCGGATGCGTAAGGGCTCGGATCTCCCTTAGAGAAGCATTATACAAGCTCTTCTTCGCGATATTATTGTTATAGTCATCAACATACTTCAATCCCTTTATTACAAGCTTATCGCCCACATCGTACCCAGCGCTCCCATTAACAAAGTCCCGAACTGTCTCTCGAACTGGATGTAGCGAAACCTTAAACGACAATCCCACACCCAAATTGTCGAGCCCTGTTAGGGATAATTTGCCATAGAGATGAAGCTCGTCGTTCTTTGGCCATACCCTACGTACAAGCGAGAACAAGTGAAGGAAGTCGAGTGGTCGTTCATGAGCCTCCGCCGGCGTTTGCGAGACTGTAATTCCCGTCCTGTTGCCCCCACGAACGGTCTCTCCCGAACTTAGGGATTCAGGCGATGAGCCATCGGAGGTCGAAGGGGAAGTCCGCTCCCTGACCATTCCTGACCAATTTGGTCCGCTCGCCACGGCCTCGCTCTCCGTGGGCCTCGACATCGCACTGGGTTTGGAGGTAATGCGGGCGGGCGCGGTAGGAAGTGGAGAAAGATTTGAGAAGTGGAAAGAGACAAAGTAGGTATGCCAAGCAATTAGAAGCAACTCTCGGGAACTGTAACTATATGGGTGGGAGTTCCTAGTTTTGGTAACCTAATTTAAGGTGCGATAGAAAGGTAAAGTTCTGAATAGTACGATGGACGGGGGGGGGTTGTCCTTTAAGATTCGCAGGATACTAGAGAGGGAGGGGGGCGCACTGCTTCCTGTGCTGTTATGATACCAACAGAAGAGGCTTGAGACAGGGCGTTCACATTGTCCTTGTCATTGGCGGGGCTGGGCTTTCTAAGACCTGGCCTCGCCTAGCCCACCTGCCCACCGGCCAAAGCAAAATCATAACCATGACTAACAAATCGCAGTTGGCTAAAACCCTTAAGCCGAAGCTCCGAAGCTCCAAGTCCTAACACTGTATAATAATATTATGATATAATACTAGCAATTCAATAGCCTAACCTAGATGAACTTATACAGGTTGTTCTACTATCCCATTCATAGCCATAAGGATGATAGCGATTCGGGAGGTGGTTAGGGAATGTACCTGCCAAGCCGGAAAAGGCAGATGCGGCTCTTGCGGCTGAAATTATTATCCAATCATTCCTGAGTTGGCACTAACTCACTTTCGTAATTGTGATAGGAAATACCTTGCTCACTGCAAGTAGAGTAGTGCTCAGAATACCACAAAATGGGTGCTACTCAATATGGCCATTACACAAACAAGAAACTCCGCGTATATTTTCTCCCGACTACCTGAGGAAGTCAGTGCTGCACATTGTGATTTCGTCACCTCCACTTTTTCTCCCCCTCCGTGACTCTTAGTAATCTTTCCTAGTGACTATTCTGCTTATAGCTAACACCCGAGTTAAGTGCAGCACTAGCTTCCTTTCCTTGAATACGAAGGGATACAAGATATTACTAGCGCTGCCGATAGCTATATTAATCATGTGCCGTGTCTAGGGGCATAGCAACCAGATGGTTCACCAAATTTTTTCTAGCTCACATGACTAATAGATTCATCGGCCGCGCTCGTATGGTACAAGTACTAGGATAAGATCAGAATGTCGGATACAGATAGTAAAATTTGCGACAAAGAAGGCTAAATCCAGACTACTCACCAGCCAGACATCCCATCCTGACCGGCGGCCAGGCACCTTATGGACCGCTTTCTGACAACAGGGCACGATACCGGCGATCCAATGTCCCCCAAAAACTGGACAGGGTGCCTGGTCACGAATCGGCGGTTTTTTCGACTGCAAAAGGGACAGTGTACGGATGCTTGCCCGCCGCGTTTACTCGCACATATTGGGGGCGCGGGTAATAGCGATGGGTATAAGAGATGACCTCCTGCGGATGTGGTGGTGTGGAAATTACTTGGAGTATTACCGGTATAATTTGGATGGTAAAAGAAGGTGAAAATTAGGTGGTATATAATTAAGCGATGAGCCGGTGTAATCTAAGTTGCTGTTAGGAGGAATTGGGGGGGAGGTACCCGAAGATAACAACGTCCAAACTAAAACCCAAGAAACATACACAGTACTGAGACGTTGCAGTTGCCTCTCCTAGTTCAGCACAGTACGGGACCAGTAGGATGCTCAGCATCGCCCTTTTCCCCACCTTAGCTAGGAGTTGAGCGCTCAGTATTTTACCTTCAGGTGTCCGAGTTCTTACGGTGTTTGCTTGGAGAGACGCTTGGTAAGGTTCGGCGTGCTTAGGGAATGATGGAGTGGGTTGCGACCTCTGTAAAAGTGCTTGGAGCTGATGGTGGTGCTCAGGATAACTCCGGAGGTTGAGTTCTATACTCGAGTAGACAAAAAAGAGAGAGATAATTTGTGGGTGTTTTTGGGTGGAAGGATCTAGCAATAATATAATACTATCGGTACGTAACTGGCCTAGGTTCGAGCGTTGGAACACGAGTACCAGAGCTCACGGGCACTACTGTAATTCTATTCTCATCGTGTATTCGGAATACGGTTGTTATAAAAGTACAGGAAGGTGTGCCAGAATTATTTGAATTATCGAAGATCTGATGTCTTTAACACAAAGAGGATAATGTAACCGATGGTAAGTGAAAATAATGATCATTATGAAAATAGTGACAGCAACTGTGACGATAGGATGAGGGAAGGTGTTCATTCACCGTTGAGGGTAGCCTTGATGCCGCTTTTCAAGCACATTGCAATAAATTCTAAAAGTGTTAGTCCATTCTCATACATGGGCTTCTCTAGCTACTGGCACCACTCACCGCAATCTTTCAAGGAGCATGAACACTATACTTTCTATGGGTTCGTGATGGCGCTTCCAAAATGGGAAACAAATTTTGGTGCGGAGATGACCTGTGTGCAGGGTTCCGAATGGTCCGACCGGTCAAGTCTCAGAGGCAGGACCAGACTGGCCCGTCCTGGTTGAAGTTGATGACTGGACCCGACTAACTTGGGTAGTCCAGTCCGGTTTGGACTGGTCCCAGACTAGTCTTTATAAAAGATCGCATGAGAGTCAGAATGACACATGATTTTAAAGCCGCTTGCCACTGTATAAATCAACAGCCCCTCAATACAGGTTTATAGAACATCATGGAGAGGATAGCATGTGGTGGAAATGCAATTACCCGATGGATAAGTGGCATCGAATACCCGTACTGCGATAATTGGTCATGTAATATCACTCACTTAACGCACGAAAAATAGTGTTCGTATATGGTTTTCTGCTCCTCTCAAATATGGTTTCTTTCTCCTCTCAAATATTTCTTTCAGCCCTTTATGTTTTCATACTCGTTACTGGTTGACTTGAAAGCCTATTGTGTGTTCTTTCATTCTTTCTTTTGTTCCTCCCAGGATACTTCTTTGATAGTCTTTGTCTTTCCTTATTAGCAGAATACGGTGGTCATGGCTGAACTCAATTGCTGTATTATATAGCTGAGCTATGGCTTTCTTATTATTAAATCAACAAGCGTGGTCACAATACGAGATCTTCACTACTTTCTGTTATCACTTCTTCGTCCAAGTTCTGTGCACATATTCCGATCGCATATTACAACAGGTTATGAGCCCGGGTCTGCACTATTGACCCACTCTGATCAATTCAATCCCCTGCAACTCTATCCCTTCTCTTAGTGACAAGAGAAACTCTTGCAATCCTCTTGGGTTCTGATACCTTCTTATTCTTCCTTTCTTTCGCTCTACCATGGGTACCGGTACTGCTGAGGTGTTTAAGTGTAAGTGGGGGGAAACTGCAAAGTTGACCCAATCCAACTATCATCACTGGCGACGCGATATGGAACTCTTTCTTGGTGCTGAAGAGGCTCTATTGATAGTAATAGAGGCGGAGGAGTACCCAGAAGAAGGTGATGATACGGAGGTTAGCTCTTGGAATAAGAGAATTGCCAAGGCAGCAGCTATGATCAACTCAGCCTGTCATATGTCAGTTAAACCGTACATTTGGGATATTACTGATGCACGCAAGATGTGGAAGACGCTTGCGGCGAAGCTCGATACTACCGCTACACGTGCTGGCAGATGTAGTCTGCTTCGACAGTTCCATGCCCTGCGTCCACCCACATCAGCAAAATCACCATTTGGCGTTACGGAATATATCAACCAGCTTACCGAGTATAGCAACCGGTTGGAAGGCTCTGAACAGGCAATTTCTGACGAAACCTTCATTGCCCATCTGACTACGACTTTACCCGAAACCTTTAAAAATATCGTCGATATTATCCTGCACTAGCCAGCCGAAGAGCAAACCTTGACAAAGGTAATTTCAACTCTGGTTGAATGGGAGCAATCAGAGGAAACCCGCCGTTCAGCAAACGAACCAAAGTACCCCGCACTCGGCATAGCAACAGACTCCAGTACTAGTCAACCTAGCTCCACCGCACTCTATTCTGGAGTGAGAAACCATTCGACTGTCGGTTCCCGTTACCGCTCCTCATTTGGCCCCCGCCAGTATTCGTTTTACTCTCAGCCATGATCTAGCTTTGTGAGACAAAGAGGTCATCCAGAAAGGTTCAAGCCAAGAATCTATAGAGACAGATTCGGGCGAGAAGAGACTCATCGAGTATCGGCTGAGAGAGTGTGCTGGCAGAGTGGCCGCAAGGGCCATATTCAGCGAAATTGCTTTAAGCGCAAGGATGGCGGGAATTATGGAAATGCGAGACGCTTTATTAAGGGAAGCAGATACTATCAAACACCAAATACAAATTCTGTCCCAGAAGCCATCGAGGGATCTAGTCAAGCAGATCAGGCCGTTGTTCGAGCACTTACAGCAACGCTGAGCTTCGTCCACCATCAACAATCCTATCATACACAATCATCAGAATCTTTGTTAAACTCTGATCGTAATTCCAACTGGATAATCGATTCGGGAGCTTCGCACCATCTTACCGCTGATCAGGGGCTTTTCTCAGCTCTTCAACCGCTGAAAGAGGAGATTACTGTTACAGTTGGGAACAGTGAGAGTATTAAAGCGGTCGGAACTGGGAAGGTTCACTTTGAGTTGCCATTTGGCCTGAGATTCTCAATCGATGCACTCTATGTGCCAGGAATCTCACGATCGCTTCTCTCAGTCAGCCAGCTGAATTGTACTGTTTCTCTAATATTTCAGAATGGCCACTGTTATAGCCGTGGAAGAAGGATCGGAATTCTAAGGGATGGTTTATACGAGTTAATCGCTACACCAATTCCTACTAAACCTCATCCTGATCGACCACCGCCTTTCAGTTCTCCTGTATCTACAACAAACATGTTTGCAGCTCCAGCTGTACAGCTTCCAACACTCGAGATATGGCACTTGCGGCTTGGTCATCTGGGCTTGGGTGCCCTGAAGAAACTCCTTCCTCCGGTCTCCTACTCAAATTCGGAAAATGCTGACACCACGATTAAAAGATGTGTTACCTGCGTCCAGGCCAAACAGCAAAGATCATATAACCGTAAGCCGGTTGAGAAAACAACCGAGCCCTTCCATCTTCTCCATTCGGATCTCTGTGGACCGCTTTCGCTATCGCACTCGGGCTATCGTTATTTCATCCTCTACATTGACGACTTCAGTCGTTCCGCTTGGGTTTATTTTCTTCGGTCAAAGAGAGCCGAGGAGGTAGTCTCTGTCTTTCAACAGTTTCAGGCGATGGTCGACACTCAGTATCCGGCCTATACAATTCGGCGATTTAGATGCGACAATGGTGGTGGAGAATACGACAAGGCCTTTTTTCGGGGAATCCTTCGTCTTCGCGGAATCTCCTTTGAGCCATCGCCGCCGTATACCCAACATAAAAATGGGGTTTCCGAAAGAATGATTCGTACGATTACAAGCAAAGCACGGTCTATGCTCTTGGACTCTCGGTTAGAGGATGTCTTTTGGGCTGAGGCTGTTAACACAGCTACATACCTCCATTCCCGATCACCAAGTACATCACTCAATAGCCGTACGCCATATGAAGTATTGAATGGTCAGAAACCGGAACTGCAGCATCTCCGAAGATTTGGCTCAGCTGTGCCCAAATTAATACCTCCTGAACAAAGAAATGGAAAATGTTCGTCACACTCATGGCAGTGTATAATGCTTGGTTATGTTTTAAACAACTAATAGGTGGTAGGGCGCAGTGGATCTAATCCTTCGTTTGACGAACAATGCAAACACTTTTATTGATACGAATAAAGATGACAAACAAAAGATATAAGGCGTGAACCAAAGAATAAAAGAGATCGTATATAATAACGAATGACTTTGATGAGACAAGAGATGACCGTAGGACTGTGAGCGGAAATGCAATAATCAACTGATTATAAACAAACAAAGGGAAGAACAGGCTATCTTATATCCTCCTCAAGTGAAAACCTTCCTCCCTGCACACTTCCAGACCATGCCAGATTTCTCTCCCACTTTCCGTCCCTAGGTCGTCCTTCTTTTGCGTTGTGCCAATTCATATCCGAGGTAGAAGTATCGTGCCCGAGGGTAGTGTTATGCCACCTGCCGAGTGTAGTGTCAGTCGCCGAGGGTGAGGATGGATGTTCGGCTCTTGCAGGTGTTTGTGTTTCATTGTTGGTGAATCGGTGTTTGGTGATGTCGCACCAGATATGCAGGGTCAGGGTGTTAGGTGGTAAGAAGCTAATAGTGGTGGAACACTCGTGAAGCCATCGTTCGTTTTAGGCTTATAGCTAATCGTAATTGCGTTTCCCATCCAGTGGGAACGAGAGATATATGGTGAGCAGCCTAAAGGGGTTAATTTCCAACATTATGTACACGATACATCTAAGATATGGCAGCTTTGGGATCCCATTGAAGGGCGTGTTATCCAGGCATCCCATGTGAGGTTTGATGAGTCCTTGGTCGAGGGCAAACGAGTTATTGATGAGAAGAGTAACGATACTCTACAGAGCCAAGCCAACTCTGAGAATACAGATATTGAAGTGAGCAATGATGACAGTGGTGCATCAGATATTGAGACTATACCAAGAGGCTTGTTAGTAGCAGCGGAGCAAGGCAGTTCAGAGATATACCAAGATTTACTTCCACAAGCGGTTGATGCAGAAGAAGCGAAAAGCCCTATTATCTTGAATCCAAATGGCTATGCTGAAGCTATAGCTTGTGCCCAACGGAATGGTTGGAAGAGGGCGATGCAAGACGAGTACGCGTCACTCAAACAGAATAAGACCAGGGAGTACATTCCGGCTAGTAATAAGCAGGCTATAGGATGCCGATGGGTTTTCAGAACCAAGATTAATGCGGATGGGACAGCACGTTTAAAGGCTCGCCTCGTTATCAAAGGCTATGAGCAGATTGAAGGGGCTGATTATGGGGATACTTACGCCCCTGTCGCAAAGTTAGTTGGCTTTCGTTTACTGCTGGCATTAGCAGCACGATACAATTGGCTTGTGAATCATATGGACGTTGTTACAGCTTTTTTGAATCCGCCCGTTGAAGAAGAGATCTATATGGAAGCCCCGTAGGGCATTGAATGGCTAGAGACTGCTTGGTCGAAAAAGAAACATTTAATTTGCAAACTGAAGAAGTCATTATACGGGTTAAAGCAAGCCCCTAGACTTTGCTATAATCATATTGACGGCTTTCTCAGAACGTTAGGCTTCATACCAAGAAACTCCGATCCTAACATTTACCTTTCTCGCTCGTATCAAACCATTATCCTCCTCTATGTTGACGACCTTCTAATTATGTCACCATTATCAACCAATATAGAGAAAGTTAAGCAACTTCTTCTACAACCGTATCGCATGAGTGACTTGGGACCGGTTAGACAGTTCCTTGGTATTGAAGTCCGACAGATCCAGGATTCAGGCATCAATTATTGGGCCATAAACCAACAGCTGTTTATCGCAACTATCCTTTACCAATTCGGTATGGCTACTTGTAAAGGAGTTTCGACACCATTGGATAAAGGCACATTATTGCTTAAGGCTATTCCAGAATACAAGTCTACACTGACTGTGCAAAGGGAATACCAGACTCTTATCGGCAGTCTCATGTACCTAATGATGGGTACTCGTCCCGATCTTGCCTATACCATCTCAACACTCAGCAAATTTAGTTCGAATCCAACCACCGATCATATTGCAGCAGCCAAACGAGTTCTTCGCTATTTGCAATTTACCTCCGCTCTGCACCTCACTTTCGTTAAAAATGCTGAATCACAGTTAGAAGGTTATTCCGACTCAGACTGGGCAGGTGACAAGGACGACAGCAAATCGACTTCAGGTTACCTATTCACACTCGCTGGAGCTACGATTTGTTGGAAATCGCGGAAACAGAAGCTTATTGCTTTGTCCAGTACTGAAGCTGAGTACATTGCGCTCACAGAAGCTGCCAATGAAGCAAGCTGGCTACGGGAACTCTATATTGAGATTCATTCACAACTGAACATTGATAAATCGTCAGCTGATGGAAGTATCCCCATCTTTGCTGACAATCAAGCTTCTATGCATATGGCAAATATTCCTCGCTTTCATGAACGTACTAAACATATAGGCATCTGTTACCATTATGTTTGAACAGCTATCGACAATCGCCTTATTCAATTATTCCATATACCTACCACTGAAAATCCCGCCGACCTTCTCACAAAATCTTTATCCCACGACCTACATCAACGACATAGCAATCAACTTGGGCTCCGCTACTTCAGATAATGGTTGTTGGATTAAGTGGGGGAGCATGAACTTCTTTCCTTATTTCCTTTCTTTTCAATTTTAAATCCTGTGGGAGTACTCTTTCCATCGCAGCATTTTTTCCCTCTAACTAGGAGGTTTTTTGACTGCATGGTTTTGATGAGGCTTCCTACTAACTGTTACGATACTTATTTTTATAGTTCATTTACAATTAAGGTTACAAGGATTGAACGCTAGTTTATTTCTATACTAAAGACGGTTTATACCTCTTGACTATTTTTTCTTTTACCTAGGGTAAAGGGGACCTTGGTATCTTGAGTTCATATTTGAGAGAGTGGGGGTGTTCGTATATGGTTTTCTGCTCCTCTCAAATATGGTTTCTTTCTCCTCTCAAATATTTCTTTCAGCCGTTTATGTTTTCATACTCGTTACTGGTTGACTTGAAAGCCTATTGTTTGTTCTTTCATTCTTTCTTTTGTTTCTCCCAGGATACTTCTTTGATAGTCTTTGTCTTTCCTTATTAGCAGAATACGGTGGTCATGGCTGAACTCAATTGCTGTATTATATAGCTGAGCTATGGCTTTCTTATTATTAAATCAACAAGCGTGGTCACAATACGAGATCTTCACTACTTTCTGTTATCACTTCTTCGTCCAAGTTCTGTGCACATATTCCGATCGCATATTACAACAAATAGTTCGATACTTGAGAACCTATTTTCGCCACCCCTAATCAAAGCGAGGCACTATCTCCACCGTATAATCCATGGAAACAATAATTTTTATTAAGAAAAGCATTATTTGAAAGTAATATATTGTGATAAAAATAGCATATCCCATTGCTTGGCGGGCCTGGTCGGACTAGTCCTGGTCGAGTCGGGTTCAATAATCTTGACTGTCCAGTCAGTCTAATTTCCACCATTAGACTAGACTTGACTGTCGACTGGACTAGCTGGTCTGGTCTAGTCTTCCACCAACCATTCGGAACCCTGCCTGTGTGTGAACTAAGAGGTAATAAAAGAGAACAAGCTTGGCCTGGTATGAGAATAAATGATGTAAGGAGTAGAAATTACTACTAGCCATGTTTGGTCATAGTATTAAGACATAAATCTTTAATATTACCTGATTCCGAATACGCGATGAAAATGGAAGTATTCTTTGCTGCTATTCACATCTCAAGCCGCTCCGGAATTTATTCCCCTTGTTTCTTGATCTTGGTTTCTGCTGCTTTTGTCATGCTATGGTGCCTTAACAATATTAACGAATAGGAAAAACCATAGCCATGAGAACAGCACTCCCCCGCCAACCCCACTATGATGAAAATATAAAAAAAGAAATAGAATGTAAACACATGGTAGAATACATGGTAGGAATTAATATTTGATCCAGAGGAATATCTTTAGGTGGCGTTGAAAACGCGGGGTCGCGAGCAGAGTTGGGTTGCCATTGATCAGTTGTGTACGGATAATTTTGTTAAAGGACGATATCAAGTGAGCAATGAGGCACATCAAACTCTTGAGCAATGGCAGCCACATTGAGACTTTTTTCTCGGTTAGGCCTTTCAATTTCTTGTTGGATTCGAACTTCTATTGTTGAGTAAGTTTTGGCAGACATCGAAAAGGTTGGTATTCTACCATGGCGATGGACCGAGAATAGTTTCCTTGAGCTGTCTAGCACTCCTTTGGTGTGTCGCCAAAGTTTGAAGGTCGCCAAGCCTCTTGCAAAGTGGGGGGAACCTTGGCACCTGCAGTCAATCGTTATGAATTCGTAATTTTTATAATTCATCATGATATATTATGATGGCCGTACTTTAACAAAAACCTTATGATATTCCCATGCTAATATCAATTGTTGTTTTCTCCTTAGGACACGAATTTACACAAGGGTAAAGGCCTCCAGGCCATTTGGGCCACTCCAAAGCATACCGGGCGGCCTAGTGCATGGCAAGCACTGAGTTGATATGGGTAAATTGGTGCGAAGCAAAAGTGAAAAAGACAGGAAGGAATACGCAAAAGTATCTCCAATTTCGAATAGTGCTGGTGTGGAGTTGGTACCCGAAACCAAGCCCCGCAGTTCAATCCAATCATATCCTAACTAAATTCACTCATCACTATCCACAAATTGCCCTCCATTCCACCCAAAACAAACCGCTTCTGTTTAACCTGCTTGAGCCTCCTGAGGAAACATTATTCCTACCTCAATTCTCTCCAAGTGCTCCCATCCGGCCCCCTCGGTTGCCAGCCATCCATCACCACCTGAAATTTCTCCATCTTCATTCATCAGAACCCTAAGCATGGTCCTCGTCCCCCGCTCTCCACCCATCTCGACCCTGAGTTTCAAATTTAAAATTACGGAAAACCCCTTGAGCATCTTATTGATACCTGATTGCAACTCTTTGACTGAACTGCTACCCAATGGGGCCACAGGATCCCACTTGAGGTCGATGAGGTTTGGCACGCAAAGATGATTCTCTAGGCAAATCCTTAAATTGCGCCGCGGAATGACATGGCTACGGTGGGAATCAACTAGGGCTGTAATCAATGGGAGGGCAGCGGGGCGGAGGGAGTCGAGGATCTCGTGAGGAGGTTTTTGGTGGGGGGTACTCCAGGGGATGCGCCCGGGGGAGGAGGAAGCGTTCCGGTGATGAGGGCGTGGGGTTGGCTGGAGGGATGGTGAGAGTTGGGATATGCCTTGAGGAGGGGGTGAGGGTTGAAGGGATTGGGACGAAGCTTGAGGTGGGGGGGTTGCAAAGGTAAGCTGTGTCTGGTGGGTATGAGTAGACGTGGTCATGCCTCCGGGTTCCTGGGATGAAGAGGGGGCTTTACTCGGAGAGTACCGGGGCGCTGGGACAGGCCGTAGGGGTGGCGGGTGATAATTCCCCAGCGTGGGGGAATTTGCTAATTGTGACAACTGAAGGGTATCCCCATGGGTAGGTAAGAGGACACCCAGGGAGCTCGGGGAAAGTGAACTTGGGACAGGGGTATCAAGAAGGGAAGCGGGCGGGGATCTACGTGCGGGACGGACTGAGTGTCTGGGTGGTGGCCGGTAAGGTGACGCCGTTGAGGTTGAATTTGAAGGGGATTGTTGTGGTATATCGCGCTGTGGACCAGGGGATAATTCTGGCTTTCTTGGCGGGGGTCTAGAAGGCCGCACCGATGAGAAATTAGATGAAGGTGTTCAATTTGTGAATGCGGCACAATCTATTCTATGTGGATAATACTTCACAAGTACGAGGGGGGTTGCGATGCACGCTTAGCGAGGAGGTGAAGAAGGAATTGGTAGGAGTTCCGGTTCTTAATTCTTCTAAGCCAGGTGGGCTGTAGCACCTTATTTATAGAAAAGTGCGCGTCCATATGTGCAAGAGAAATATAGGGAAAACAATGTAAGAAACATAAGTGCGAACAAGTCTGACCCTGAAATCCAACCAAGTAAATCCCAAATAATGTGCGTGAAAACAAAAGGGTGTGGAGTGATTATTAGAAATATCATGACCAAGAATGGTGCATAAGAGATGCATAAACAACCATAAAATCCCAAACACCTGATTGGAAAGCACATGTTAAATCCCGAGATATTATCCTGAAATAAACAATAAAACACCATAATATATATCTTAGGTCTGGTAATGTAAGCGGTGGACAGGCGGAGCCGAAACACAAACTAAGTAAAGCAATACACAGTAGTGTGTTGAATATACATAGGAAATATACAAAAGAATTTCAACACTTCCCCACATTATCTACAGCCGAATAAAGTAACCCTACGCTGATGTGCGGGTTTTGCCAAGATTTTGGTGAATATATCAGCAAGATTGTTTACTGAGTCAACCTTAAGGAGAACGAACAGGTTGTCTTCCAGAGCTTCGCGCGTGATGAAGAAGTCGACAGCGATATGCTTTGTTCGAAAGTTGATCTGAGGGTTGACAGCCAAGCAATTTGCACCGGTATTAACAGCGTGCATAGCGATTGGAACATGAAGGCGAAGGTCGGTGACGCCTTTCAGAAGCCATCGAATATGGCGGGTACCATATGACATAGGAACGAATTCTGCTTCCGCAGTTGATTTGGCGACAGGGGCTTGTTTCTTTGAGACCCAGGAGACACAACAGTTATTGAATAGAACAATGTAACCGGAGGTGGATCTTCTGGTAATGTGACAGCCAGCAAAGTCAGCATCAACATAAAGATCGATAGCGTTCGTTGTTGTGTACGGGTAAAATAGGCCAAGATTTGGCGTTCCGTTCACATATCTAAAGACGTGTTTAGCAGACTTTATATGCTCGTCGGTCGGGCAAGAAGAAGATTGTGCTAGAAATGAAATAGTATACGCTAGATCGGGTCTTGTGCCGGTAACGAGGTACATGACAGAACCTTTCATCGATTGGTATGTTGTAACTTGCTCTTTTGGTTGTTCTGTAATCCCTTTCGTTAGTGTAATGCCTTTTGCTAAGGGGATGGATGCTGTGTTGGAGTTGTCTATTCCAAATCGAGAGAGGATAGTACCGATGTATCGTTCCTGGGTAAGAGCAATACTGTCTGATGTATACGTTATATGTAGGCCGACTGGAAATGAGGCTTCCCCTAGGTCCGTGATCTCAAATGCCGTTTTCAGGTGTTTGATGAGAGTGGTCAGGTGGGGGGTATCGGCCAAATATATTGCAATGTTGTCCACATAAAGCGATATGTAGCATTCGAACTGGTTGTGGGTAAACATGCAGGGGTCTTGATGTGATGCGGTAAAATCTTTGGAGGTCAAGAATTTAGCGAAGAGAGCATACCATTCGTTCGCAGATTGCTTAAGTCCATATTGTCACAAATTGTGACTAAGGAAGGCAGATTTCACATGACTCATACTTATGAGTCATAAGGTATGTTGGATTTCAAACTATGACGTCACTTGACTCATAGTTCTCACATGACTACGCACTCGCGAGTCATTGTTATATTTTGATTGGTTGATTGTTTCATGACTCACGATAGTGACGTCATATGATGTAATGACTTCCGCACATGACTCATATTATGAGTCATGGGTTTCACGCATGTGACTCGGTTGAGCACATGATGGAGTTTATGAGTTTTGATTGGTTAAAGGAATGTGGTGCGATGACTCAGATGAGTCATCAATGGATTTCGCGCTATGACTCACTATAAGTCATAGAGGTTTGTGTAGCGCGAGGTGATGAGTCACCAGGATTAGGGTTGTGGGAAGATGCCTATATAAGGCGCTTGGTTTTGACCAAGGGATAGGATCTTCACGCAACCATCTAAGTACTTTTCTATACTTAAGATATTGCAATACCATTACTCTTTACTCGCTTTACCAAACGCTACTCCACTACGGGAGCTTACGCTCTAAGAACCTGGAGACTATTGTGATAGTCTCGACGCGCTGCTCGAACATAGGACTATTGTGATAGTTCTATCAAAGCACGACAATCCACTCATATTACTATCCAACGAGATAGTATTCCCCGATGGATCACTCAAGACAAGCAAGCCAGTTCCGTACTATCTGAAGACATAGTATTTCCATACCATCTATGATAAAACTAGGACTACTTACTTTAGTATACGACTATCGTTGCCTGTTGCATAACAACCTAACGATAGGATTGTTACATTTGGTTGCGTCACACCGCAACACCCCACGATACAACAGCCCAACAACCTGTCGATCAGGAGATCGACCTCACCGAAACAGAAATAGACCTAGTAGAGACACTAGGAGAAGCATTGGCTGAGTCTATTCAACACTCGCGAGTGGCAAGCTCCACAACAGAGAGCTCAGAAGAAAGTTCTGACTCGGACGAAACGGACGCAGTACCTACAAGAAGAAACACAATGGCATCCATATCCACACCCAATCCGGACACGAAGGGCAACGAAGGGGATACGCTATTACCATCCAACCTCACACCAGATCAAATACAGCAAATTATTGGAGCCTTAACCGGAGGATCTGGCAACACGAAGAAGCCAAAAATTAAGGAACGCAGCACCTTTCACGGGGAACGAGACCAACTCAGAGGTTGGCTGGCCCAGCTGTCAGTCTACTTCAAAGGAGTGGGATGGGAATTGGAGTACAACAACGACAAAATTGTCTACGCTCTTAGCCTTTTGAGAGGCGACGCGTTGAAATGGGCTACACCATATATCGAAAGACGACAGGATGTAACCTGGAGCAGTTGGGACGACTTTAAGAATGAACTGGAGGGACAGTTTGGCGAAATCGACGAGCAAGGAGCAGCAAGAGCAAAACTCATGAGGATGGCTCAAGGATCGAAAGGAGCTACAGAATACTGGAACGAATATAGACTCATCGCCAGTCAGACCAGAATGGACGATGCAACCCTGACCTACCACCTAATGAGGGGATTTAAACCAGAACTCGAAGACGCATGGGGAATGGACGGATCAGACTCGCAAGATCCACAATTCGTGGCCAACTGGGCCATCAAAAAGGAGACAAAGATGGCAGCCATCAAACACATGCGTCAGGGGACAATCAGCAAAGAAAAGGCTCCATCTCCAGGAACCCCACGAAATCAGAATAGGACCTTTCGACCACAGAACGACAACCAGGGAGATCCAATAGAGTTGGATGCTACCCGAAGAAGGCCTGGGTTCAATATCTCGGCCAAAGAATACCAACGAAGAATGAGAAGCAATTTATGCCTCAAATGCGCTAAGCTGGGACACCGAGCTGTGGCATGCCGAAGCCAGGCCAACAGCAAAGAAGGAGCGACCTGGGAACCAAGGAACGACAACAAAAAACAATGGAGACCACCAGCCCAAGCCAGCGAAATGGAGGTCGCGAAAGAAGAAGAATCGGGAAACGACGAAAGTCCCCAGTAAGCAATGGTCTGAGGGACAGGACCAAACCAAAGCCCATTGAGATGAGGAACCTTTACGCGGCACTAAACAATACGGAAGCAATGAACAACGAAAATGAGCATATTATGGTCACGATACGACTACATGGTACAAAAAGGCAAATCACGATTAACGCGATGATCGACTCGGAAGCAACCGAGGACTTTATCGACAAAGGATTCTGCAGCAAATACAACATCAGAACAACACAAGCAAAGACAATACGAGAGGTTTACCTGGCGGACGGCCTACCCAGCGCTATGGGACCAATCACCCATACAGCGAAAGTACCTATGGACATCGGCAGCCTTAGGGAAGTGGCGATTTTCCAAGTGGCAAAACTACCAAACCATGAGGTCATCCTCGGAATGCCATGGTTAAAGCAACACAGTCCCCGAATCGACGGGAGTCAAGGAAATATCACCTTTGAAAGCGAAAGGTGTACGACATGGTGTTTAAAAGAATCACCCACGGTATACGCAATACCAGAAGATGAAGCACGAGAAGAGAACTTGAAAGTCGAGTTCCGCGTTGCTCAAACCAAGAAAGATCAGCGAGTCAAGGTTAAGAAACTTGGCCCGCCAGCAAAGATACCGAGTCGAGGATCGGTACAAGCTGCATCACACGACCTGTATGCAAACGAAAGCAAGACGATACTGGCCCGAGGACAAGAAGTAGTCCGAACCGGAATATCAATCACACCACGAAGAGGAACCTATAGCAGGATAGCGCCAAGAGGCGGCATGGCAGTTAAACATCAGATTGCTGTCAATGCAGGCGTGATCGACTCCGACTACACTGGGGAAATCAAAGTGGTACTAGCCAATATGGGCAACCAAGACTATCAAATCAAAAACGGAGATCGGATAGCACAACTCATCACGGAAAAAATATTCGAAAGCGATTGTTACAAGGTCAGAACGCTCGAAGAAACCAAAAGAGGACAACAAGGATTTGGAGGCACAGGAACTTCCAAGACACAAATCTCCGAAATCAGTGCCAGAGCCTTCAGAAAGTTTTACCGAAGACCGGACACGACTACCGGTATCCTCAAGTATAGCAAAACAGAAGTACGTATAAGCCTAGAATCAGTCAACATTAGCACTGAGTTAGCCATCAAAAGCGGGAAATATCAAAAGCAACGAAAACTCGAAGAAATTGTGCCGCAAGAATACCATGAATAACTGGATGTATTCGAAGAAGGAGAGAAAACTAAGCCACCACCTCACCGAAAGGGAGTGGACCTGGAAATCAAACTCGAAGAAGGAGAGGGACTCCCGATCAAAAAGATATACGCATTGTCCGAGGACGAACTAAAGGAACTTTGGAGGTATATCAAACAAAACGAGGAGAGAGGATGGATAAGAGAAACCTACTCGGACAGAGGATCTGCCATCATGTTTGTCAAAAAAAAGGATGGAAAGCTTCGACTATGTGTCGACTATAGGGCGCTCAATTACGTTACCAAAAAGGACCAATACCCCCTACCGCTCATAGGGGAAGCCTTGGATAGTCTACAAACGGCGAAATACTACACCAAACTGGACATAATGGACGTATACCACAATGTCAGAATAAAAGAAGGAGACGAATGGAAAACGACATTTACCACGAAATACGGCACTTACGAATACTTGGTAATGCCTTTTGGGCTAACCAATGCACCGGCAGCATTCCAAAGATGGATCAACAGAACCTTGCAATCATATATCGACATATGCTGCATAGTGTACCTGGACGATGTTCTAATATACACAGACAACCTGGAACAACACCAAAAAGACGTGGCTGCGATCATCCATGCCATACGGCAACAAGGAATGAAACTCACACCATCGACATGCGAATTTCACCAAAGAGAAACAGAATACCTAGGATTCATCATCAACAACCAAGGCGTCAAAGTCGACCCCATCAAAACAGCAGCCATATGGGATTGGAAAGAACCTACCGACAAGAAGGACATTCAGGAATTCTTGGGATTTTGCAACTTTTACCAACGCTTTATAAACCGATTCAGCAGAACTGCCAAACTACTATACGATCGAACCAAGAAAGATGTCATCTGGGAATGGGGAAACAAAGAACAAAGGGCCTTTGACAAGCTAAGGCAGAAGTTATGCTCAACCCCGGTGTTGACATACTTCAAAGCGGGAAAACCACTGCTTGTCGAAACGGACGCCTCACAATATGTCTGCTCAGGCATATTGTCCCAACAGGACGAAGACGGAAAATGGAAACCAATAGCATACCGATCAAAGACGATGAAACCGGCCGAATGGAATTACGACGTACACGACAAAGTACTGTTAGCAATAGTTCAAGCGCTCAAGGAATGGAGGCGATACCTTAAAGGCAGCGGACAACACTTCAGAGTCTTAACCGTCCACCAGAACCTGATAAGATTTACGACCACTAAGGAGTTAACGGGACGGCAAATCCGATGGAGTGAACTTTTGAGCGGCTTCGACTTCAAAATCGAATATCGACCTGGAAAAGCAGGAGGCAAGCCAGATGCCTTAACTCGAAGAAAAGCAGACATGCCACAGGAAGAAGATGAACAACTTACACAGAAAGAAAGGATTCTCCTACCAAAAGAGAAATACTTCGAGACGAGCATCCAGGAAATGAAAACAATGAGACTTGAGGAGACAGGTTACGAAGAACTTCGCAACGAAACGGCTCGAAATGAAGAAATCCAAACGATAAGGAAAGCTTTGGAAAGAGGAGACAAGGAAAGGAAGGGAGTTGCCTTAGGACTATGCCAATGGAAGGACGAATACCTATGGCACCAAGGGAAGATTTGGGTTCCCAACAAAGAGGGAATTCGGACCAGCCTTATACGTGAACATCACGATATTCCGCAAATGGGACATGGAGGAACAGCAAAAACGATAGAGCTCCTACAGCGCAAAGACTATTGGCCTCATATGCGCAATACGATAAAACAATACGTCAAGAATTGCGACATTTGCCAAAGAACGAAGGTCGTAAGACATGCACCTTATGGCCTGATGAAGCCAAATGAAGCCCCTGATCGACCGTGGAAATCGATATGCATGGACTTCATCATGGACTTACCGAAGTCCGAAGAAGATGACGCAATCCTGATCGTCATCGATCGACTCACAAAAATGGCTCATTTCCTACCATGCACTAAGGAAATGGATGCGCGGCAATTCTCGCAACTTTTCATGAGGGAAATATTTCGATTACATGGGCTGCTCAAAGATATCATAACGGATCGAGGATCCATATTTACCTCCGATCTATGGAAAGAAACAACAAAACAACTGGGAATCGAACGAAGGTTGAGCATGGCATTTCACCCGCAAACGGATTGACAAACGCAAAGGACGAATTCTACATTGGAACAATACCTCCGAGCATACGTCAATTATCAACAAGACAACTGGAAGGAGCTCCTACCAATGGCAGAATTTGCATACAACAATGGATATCAAGAAAGCATCAAGCGCACACCTTTCTTTGCAAACCGCGGAGTCAACCCCGAATATCAGACCATCGGGCACCTGATGCAAGGAAAAATCACACCAGCAGAAGACCTGAGTCAATTACACAATACACTGCAAGCGGAAATGACGGAAGCGCAACTAAGACACAAGGAATACCACGATGCAGGAAGAAAGCCCGATCCGAATTTACCATCAGGAGATATGGTCTGGCTATTGCCAAGAAATATACGAACGACAAGGCCATGCAAGAAACTGGACTACAAGAAAATACGACCCTTCAAAATCTTGGCAAGGATAGGGGAAAGTGCTTATAAGCTCGCTCTTCCACCATCGATGAGGATCCACAATGCTTTCCACATCTCTCTTCTTGAACAATATCACGACGATAAGTTTCCTTCTCAACGAGCACAACCACCACCTCCAATTATCATCGAAGGAGAACCCAAGTACGAACTTGAACAAATTATCGATTCTGGACAACACATCAGGCAACTACAATACAGGGCCAAGTGGACCGGTTATCCTCCTGAACACGACAAAGTCTGGTACCCATACGGAGATTTCGAAAATCCAGGCATCCCAAAAGAACAATTCCACCAAAAGTACTCTAGGAAGCCGGCTCTCGATCAAAATCGAGGAACAAGAAAGCGGGGAGACTTGGGTCTCCATAACACCACCTCCGCAACTCGCACCACCACCACCACCTCCACGAATGACGACACCAAGACCCCCGACATCGAAGACTGCCCAAGAAGGGTGGGAAACTGCCGTGGGACTACCCTCGAGCCCCCCATACCGAACCCCACAAGAGTGGAAAGCTGCAGAAAAGAAGGAACGAGCTGGAAGGGAGCACGATGTGCTGTCATGGACGGCATGCTACGACGACGGGTGCCAAGTGCACTACAGGGACAAGGAAGCCTCGGGGTGGTTTCCTCAAGACCGATCTCGGTCTATGCCATCAGTACCCGTATCGCACAGGAACAAAAAACAACAGAGGAAACGCCATGGGCAGAGCGTGACATGGGACGAATGCTACGACGACAAATGTTTCCTACATGTGCAAGAGAAGATCAAAGCGGGATATTATCCCCAGGAAAATGGAGACAAGAAACTCCTCTCAAAATAGCATCGGTGACACCCCGAGTGAGAACAAAGAAGGAAATTCGGCGACGTGAGGACACGGCCGGAGGAGGGGAGCGAAAAAACTCAACGAGATGTCGGTGCCCTACAAAGGCAAATCCAGGAAGTGCTAAACGAAAGGCAACAATCCCTGGAGAAAGACGAAAAAGCCCGACAGGAGCTAGCCAACTACCAGGCCAGGATAGGACGAATGCGCGAAGAAATCCAAGGACTTTGCAGAACGATCGCGGGAACTGGTTTCAGCCTAGCAAGGGTGAGGAACGAAATGGACACCAAAAGACGAGCAAACGACGAGCTCGAACACAGGAATCACAGCCTCCGAAAAGAGCTCAGACAAGCAGGGGAGAGGTTGTTAGATCTGGGAGTGTAGCATCGCGGGACCGATGCTAGGGGGAGATGGGAGCTAATGTCACAAATTGTGACTAAGCAAGGCAGATTTCACATGACTTATACTTATGAGTCATAAGGTATGTTGGATCTCACACTATGACGTCACTTGACTCATAGTTCTCACATGACTACGGACTCGCGAGTCATTGTTATATTTTGATTGGTTGATTGTTTCATAACTCACGATAGTGACGTCATATGATGTAATGACTTCCGCACATGACTCATATTATGAGTCATGGGTTTCACGCATGTGACTCGTGTGAGCACATGACGGAGCGAATGAGTCCTGATTGGTTAAAGGAATGTTGTGCGATGACTCAGATGAGTCATCAATGGATTTCGCGCTATCACTCACTATGAGTCATAGAGGTTTGTGTAGCGCGAGCTGATGCGTCACCAGGATTAGGGTTGTGGGAAGATGCCTATATAAGGCGGTTGGTTTTGACCAAGGGATAGGCACGAACCATCTCCTCTCCACCTCCGGCGATTGAAATCTCAACACCACGAGAAATTATCGTCACTTTCCCCCACCCACCTCTCTTCTCCCACCATGGCTACTGCCTAGGAGTTGACGTTAAGCCAACCTTCCTCCTCTTCAGAGGCCTGTCAGCCTCCGCACCTTGGGGTTCTCGTTCTCGTTCGTCGTTGATCCGCTCATGATGTTCAGTTCTCCCCCTTACCCCGCACTTGCTTTGCACCTCGCTTAGCATTTTGCGCGGTCGGAAAGCTTCTCGCTTCGTTCACAGTCGGCGTTACCGTGTCGGACTCTCGGTCGAAGTAGGCCTCGGCTTGCTGGCCTTGTACCTCTGATGGGGAAAGGCTCGGTTAGAAACATCTCGGTCTCGCCTCGGTCTTGTCGTCGTCCCAAAAGCCCTTGCTATGGCCCGTTTGTCGGTTGTGGCTAGCCTTTTCGCGATTCTTCCTTCTCCCACCTCCCGGTTCTGTCCGCTTGCACCGTTACTCCTCCAGAAGCTGGCACCTTACTGCCTCCTCATCCTCCCCGACCGTTCGTCCACTCCTCGGTTACGCCCAGTCGTGGTATTGCACTATCTCCCTGCCTGGTGTCCAATGCCTTGGATCGATGTAATTACCGGCGCGACCGTATGTTTGTGGTTACAATGGCGGCCCACAAGTCCAGTGGTTTTCTCTCGTAACGGCGGTGACACATCCTGCCCCCCGGGCCCTATCGGGCCTTCGCGAGCCAATCCTTTCTTTTGTTTTAGGGGAGCCTGCTGAAGGGTTTGGGTCTCTCTCCTGTACATCTCTATGAATTATTTCCTTACGTGTTTGAGGTATTATTGTCTTAGGTGCTAGGCGAGGGGGATTTTTCCTATGGATTCGGGGTGTTTGATTTTTCCCATGTAGAGGTGAACCGGGCGGTTGTTGGAATTAAGGTTTTCTTTACACCATATCTCACGCTGCATGCGAGTTCTTGTACCTTAACAATGAATACATGATTTAAAAAAAAAAAAAAATTTGACCAAGGGATAGGACCCTCACACAACCACCCAAGTACTTTTCTATACTTAAGATATTGCAATACGATTACTCTTTACTCTCTTTACCCAATGCTACTCTACTACAGGAGCTTACGCTCTAAGAACCCGGAGACTATTGTGATAGTCTCGACGGGCTGCTCGAACATAGGACTATTGTGATAGTTCTATCAAAGCACGAGAATCTACTCATATTGCTATCCAACGAGATAGTATTCCCCGACTGATCACTCAAGACAAGCAAGCCAGTTCCGTACTATATGAAGACATAGTATTTCCATACCATCTATTATAAAACTAGTACTACTTACTTTAGTAGACAACTATCGTTGCCTGTTGCATAACGACCTAACGATAGGATTGTTACACATATATTCATCGGTTAAGTTTCCATACTTTGTCTCCGTCACTGAACCCTGGGGGCAGTCACATGTAAACTTCTTCTTTCAATTTACAGTAAAAGAAGGCAGATTTGACGTCGAACTGTCGCGGTCGCCATTTGTTTCTAGCGCATATTGCACTCCGCAGTCCACGTGATTCATACCGAATAACTGGGGCAAAGGTGTCTTCGAAGTGGAAGCCAGGTGCTTGAGAAAATCCTTGCGCAACGGCTCTTCCGACCAATTTTTCCAATGTACCATCAGTATTCTTTTTGGTTTTGAATACCCACTTACTTCCAACCATGTTCCGTCCTATTGGTTTATTGACAACGTCAAAGGTATTATTCTTCTTTAGTGCATTAATCTCATCGTTCATGGCCGAGGTCTATTCTCCCTTAAGCAAGCTATTTACAGCTTGGCTATAGATGCTCGGGTTCTCGTCCGGTATCTCACTTGTAGCATGTTGGACTCAGTGTCCAAGTTGCTTTTTGTCGCTGATTGATGATTGTGTTGAGATTCTTCCAGAACGCTGGGATGGTCCAGGTATTTCCTCAGTAGGGTCAACAGGTGCTGGTGGCATATCCTGTCGTTGTTCCTCAGACACAGCAGGGAGAGAGGTAGCTGGAGGCTCAGGGGTTTCTGAAAATCTCTTTTGTGGCAAAGAAAATTCCTTAGATGTTGGTGGGTTAATTTGTCTGTTCCGGTCCTGGTTCGTTTCCTTGTCAACCTTAATGGTAGATAATGGACGGGATAGTGAGTAGACAGTAGTATAGGTTTCCTCGGCAAGTAACGGTTCCAGGGTAGTAGTTCCAAGCCATGCGATCGTCTTGGTTGTTCAATGGATTTGTCGAGTTTCAGTGACTTTGTGCTGCGAGGGGATGTAGATCCTATATATTTTATCAGAAGAGATATAACCGATAAGATATCCTTCAATAGTGCGGGGCATTAGTTTCGTTCCAGGTTGACGTTGCTCCTCTGGTAGATGAACGAAGCATTTGGTCCCGTATGGGCGGAGATGGTAGATTGACGGTTTCTTGTTGTAGAGAGATTCATAGGGTGTCAATTTTCCTATGGATCGGTTAGGGAGTCTATTTCGAAGGTAGACAGGAGTTGCGATAGCTTTGGCCCATAAAGCTAAGGCTAAGCCGGTCAACAACGAGCGAGCAGCAGTGATAATTGTTCGATTGTATCGTTCGGCAACACCATTTGATTCATGTGAATAAGCGCGAGAGAGGTCATGTACTATGCCTTGCTTGTCTAACAATGTTAACATGGCAGCATTGACGTATTCTCCTCCATTATCTGTTCTGAATCTTTTGATTAAGGCATTTTCTTGAGTGTAGCATGCATAGATGAAACTGGTGAACACTGTGCCCGTGTCAGATTTGGCATGGATGGGATATATCGAAGCGTATCGTGTGCAGTCATCTATGAAGGTAACATAATTGTTGGATTTGCCGAAGGAGGTTTTGGAGAATTTTCCGCTAAGGTCAGAGTGAATTAATTCGAACAGTGTATCTCAGCGTATGTCGGTAATTGATGTAGGCTTTCGCTTTATGCTTTTGGAAGTGATGCATGTTGCGCATTGCCAGTCTTTCAGAACTTTGGGGAGGTTGGTAGCATCGGAGTAGTTGTTGCTTTTGAGATAGTCAGGTGAGGGATGTCCAAGGGCTTCGTGCCACTGTTGGTAAGTCATCTTCTTTGCCGACTCTTTCTCTTCTTGCACAACATAATCTTGTCCATCAAGCTTTCCCCAGATAACTTCTGTTTTATTTTCCCTATAAATATACATATCCTTTCCGGAACTAGCCAAAGAAAATCCCTTCCTCAAAGAAACAATTGCCCGCCAGGACAACAAACTGCAAGAACCCAAACTAGGAACCCAAAGATCATGTTCAAGGTATACAGAATAAACATGACGAATAGATGTTTTGGCAAAGATCACAAACAGTTCCACGGCCGCATGTCTCTATAACAGAGTCATCGCCTAACCGAACGGTGCCTTTCACAGTCTCGAAGTTTATAAAAAGGTCTAGTTTGTTTGTCAAGTGTGAGCTTGTGCTTGTGTCTATAACCCATCGGGGATAGGAGGAGATTTTGGTAGTGGTTCGGACGTAGGATAAAGTACTGACCAGTTGAGGAGTTTTTTCCTTTCCGATCTTTGCCGTGTTAACAGTCCTCTATTGTTTATTCTTCAGGTTGGTGGCCTTGAGTTTTACACACTCATTCCAGGTATGGCCATCGCTGCGAGCAGTTGGGTAGTGCTTTTTGCAGTAGGAGCATTCCTTGGGTAAGGCCATTGGTCCCTTGAGGGAGGGTTCTCTTCGTAGTTCATTTCTTTTTCGTTTAACATCAGGGGTTTCATACGCTTTGTTATCCGCGGAGTTAACAGCAGTATGAATTTTCAAGTCCATCAGTTTATTGTAGACGTGATCGTAGGTAAGGTCCTCCTTGGTTTGGAGGTTATCAACGATATTATTCATTGATTCGGGAAGAGAACGGAGGAGGATGGCTGCTTTAGCCTCAGGTGACTAGAACCCAGTTTGAAAGAGAAACTGTAGGGTGCATCAATCGGTAGAGGAGGCAGTGGAGCATCAGAGGTGTAATCGATTCCATAAGGTATCGTACTTATTGATATGATCGGAAAGAAGATCCAATATATTGTACTTGGTATCGAAAACAGAATCGAGTTCGTCGAAGAAAGATGAAGTATTGTCTCAAGCAAAGTTGTCAGCGAGAGTGGTTCATCTTTTAGGAGGGGTTTTATGGGTAGCGAGGAGGATGAGCCATCGAGACTCTACGGTTTGGATGAAGTATGTCGCGGCATACTGGTAGCGATCGATACAGGGTTCCGAATAGTCCGACCGGTCAAGTCTTGGAGGTGGGACTGGGCTGGCCAGTCCTGGTGATGGCGATGACTGGACCCGACTAACTTGGGTGGTCCGGTCCGGTTTGAACTTGTCCCAGACCAGTCTTTATAAAAAGATTACATAAGTCTGAATAGCACCAAGCCCAACACTTGCTAAGAATAGAAGTATAGCTATACTAGCATCTTAACGTCGCTTGTCACGCTATGAATCAACAGCCCCTCAATACAAGTTGATAGAATATCCTGGAGAAGATGATATGCGGTGGAATTACGATTACCTGATGGATAAGTCGCATCCAATACCGGTATTGTGGCATGTGGTCATGTAATATCAATCACTTAGTGAACCAAAAATGGTTCGATACTCAAGAACCTATTTTCGCCACCCCTAATCTAAGCGAGGCACTATCTCCACCATATAATTCAGGGAAACAATAAGTTTAATTAAGAAAAGCGTTATTTGAACGTAATATATAGTGATAAAAATAGCATATCCTATTGCTTGGCAGGCCTGGTCAGACCAGTCTTGGTCAAGTCAGTTTCCATAATCCTGGCTGTCCAGTCGGTCTAATTTCCACCATTGGACTAGACTTGACTTTCGACCTGACTAGCTAGTGCAGTCCAGTCTTCCCCTGACCAGTCGGAACCCTCGATCGATAAAGTTATCATTGTCGTCTTCGGCATAATCGTCAATCGTTTCTTCACCTAACACAATATTCACACAGTTAAAAAGTTAGAGAACATATTGGGAAATGTCTCTCCAAGCACGATAGTTTTCGCTTCCGGTAAGCTTTGGGATCGAGCTTGGTTTGTAGTTGGGAGCGACCGAGTTCTTGGAACTTTGAATGTATTTGTCCGTGGCCGGAGTAGCTGTTTTACTGGCCGGAGGTGGAGGTGAGGATTCACGGGATTTGGCTGGTCGTTTGGAACCAGAATCAGCAGGACCACAGGAGGATTCACATGCAGCTGTGGTAGAACGCAGGGTGGGACGAGAGGCCACTCTAACAGTGTCTTCGGTTTCTCACTCCGAGTCGCGAAGTTGTCTGCTAGCTGCTGTATCAGTCATTTTGGTGATGTTTAGGTGTGAAAAATCCTCAAAAAAATAATAAGGACCTGTCTCAGCACTTCTCTCAGTCTTTTAGTATTTTGTGAACACCTTTAGCCGTTCCAATTGCAGCAAGTGCGCTCGAGGCTAGCCTCCTCCGCGCTCGAAGCAAAGTGAGGTTAAGTGCAAAAGTAGTCAGCACCAGGTGTCCACTACTACGCAGACTGAGCGTGGTGGTTGAGAGGAGAAAGGAAGTTGCGTGGCAACGCGGGGATGGTGTCCTTTTAAGGTGAGGAAAAGGGGTTCCGCCAAGCCGAATGCCGAGAATTTTCCATTCCCACAACACTGGTTGCTAAGGTAGATCTAGTGATAGGTATACGATCGGGGTTCATCACTATTGGAGGTGGAAGCGTGTGAGCGTATTTCTTATAGGGTAAGGAGAGCGCCGGGCTCATAACCTGTTCAATTTGTGAATCTGGCACAATCTATTCTATGTGGATAATACTTCACAAGTACAAGCGGGGTGGCGATGCACGCTTAGCGAGGAGGTGAAGAAGGAATTGGTAGGAGTTCCGGTGCTTAATTCTTCCAAGCCAGGTAGGCTGTAGCACCTTATTTATAGAAAAGTGCGCGTCCATATGTGCAACAGAAATATAGGGAAAACAATGTAAGAAACATAAGTGCGAACATGTCTGACCCTGAAATCCAACCAAGTAAATCCCAAATAATGTGCGTGAAAACAAAAGGGTGTGGAGTGATTATTAGAAATATCATGACCAAGCATGGTGCATAAGAGATGCATAAACAACCATAAAATCCCAAATACCTGATTGGAAAGCACATGTTAAATCCCCAGATATTATCCTGAAATAAACAATAAACAACATAATATATATCTTAGCTGTGGTAATGTAAGCGGTGGACAGGCAGAGCCGAAACACAAACTAAGTAAAGCAATACACAGTAGTGTGTTGAATATACATAGGAAATATACAAAAGAATTTCAACAGAAGGAGATGATTGTGATATACCCCTCAGCGTATCAGTAGACACCTCTACCTCTCTTGAGTGTGGTGCGCGAGCTGGTGGATTTGCGTCAGTGCCCGATGAAGGTAATTGAGATATACCCCCCCGAGGATCGACGGGGATCTCTGAGCTTCTTGGCGAGGACTTCTCGGATTCGACCTTCGGTAGCTGCTGTTGAAATTTTGCTGCTCACCATATGCAGATTCTTCGACGGAAAACTACTACTACGAGGATGACATCTTATCCAATGGTTACTAGAACGAACTAGTTGCCGACTGCTATTGTTTGATGCCGACTGCACCACTGTTAGCTTCATACAGATAACGCACAACCCTGCATACCTAGTTCATCATGATCAACAGCAACGAAACACCTTAAGTGAAAGGTGCGACAACATCGAAACACTAAACACAACATCCCTTGGTCTATCGTGATACCGACAGCAGCGTGCCATCCCCGACCCTTGGTAAACTAGATTTCGCCTCGGTTATGAGTCGGAGGAGATTCGGCAAAGATGGGTAGTGGAGGAAATGCGAGGAGAGAACCGGCATACGCAGGTCGTACGTTCGAAAGGGAGCTTGCACTTTGAGGAGGATAAAAGGACTTCTGTTTTCCCTTTGTTCGTTGTTTCGACCATCTATTAGACATTCGCTTTTCTCTTCGCTCTATCTTCTGTACACAGAGTATCAGTCTCTCGTTTCTTTATTCTTTATTGGATTTGTTTCCTTGTCACCTTACTTGTTCGTATCGATAAAAGTCTTTGGTTCTCCAACCATCAGTGATCGAATCCGCTGTGCACCAAACGATTTTGTTCAAAAGCTGCACGCCAGCGATTCCGCCCGTTGCCGTTCCAGAAACATTTTCTAGCTGCCCCTTCCATCTCTCACTCCTTTCTCCCCTGTCCGATGGCCGGTTCCCCTCAGTGCTCGGTGATGCGCTTCGCGGCTGGCTTCTGCCACAACCTTCAGCAGTTTGGTCCGACGAAGCCTGGATCACTTTAGCATAATTCCAAATTGTGGCTTAATCGCTATGATTACAGTAGCGGTAGGCTGGCCACTCGATTCTGTTAAGAATGGAGAAGCTCCCCTAGATATACTGGTCCCTGGCGTTGACATAAAAAGCTCCCAGGCCTTCAGTCTAGCCGCATCCGGGCCGTATCTTTCGGTCACCCCAGCTTCACTATCTCTAAGCCCAGCAGCCAACATCTTGCCGCCCCCCTCGAGATCCTATCAAATAATGAGTTGAATGGCCATTCTTTGGCATGCGGCAACATACCTCAGCTGTCATTCTCCAGAACGCTCTACACACGTTGAACGCTTTGGGAAGACCGGTTTGTGGATCCAGATCCGCCTTTGCACCTTCCCTCCTGAGAATCATGACGACGGTATCAGCCACCTTTTTAATTTGTCTAGTCATCCACCTCCCGCCGACCTTGCGGATTTGTTCGTTAGCCCAATTTTGCTTCCAATATGCCATATATAGGGGCGGCAACTGGCCAAAATTTGGGTCTGCCCCTGCTGCAATCATCATATTAATAAGGTCTACCTTGGGGTGTAACACTGCCATCGCTAATGGAGAGCCGCCAGTTCTATCGCAGGCATTTATGTGATCTTTCCCTGGCCACAGCTCCTGTAAATATTGAAAGATACTCCTCGTTTCAACAGGGGCGTTTTCCCCGTCTGCACCAGCCGCAGCAATAGCATGAAAAACGTTCCTGCCGAGGCCCGGGGAGCAAAGAAATGACGGGGGCGGCCTTTCGGGGCTGGACTTGCATGTCATCAAATATTTTATACTCTTTAGGGGCAGAGGAACCTGCAAGCACCGAGCTAGGATAGTACAGCCCTCGATGAGGTAGTCCCGATCCGCACTGTATTGAAGGAGGAGATCGGCGACTGGGTAGTTGCCTTCTGTAACGGCTACACCAAACGGTGTTCGTCCCCCCGCATCCACCTGATCAACCTGTACTCCACGCTTTAATAATTGTTCTAGAAAGAACAAATCCCGATGACCTGCAAGCGCACAGATGTGGAGGTAGGTTCCATTGTCAAAGGTACCCGGAAATGTTAGGTGTAGGTCTGCTCCGTGATCGATAAGGACTTCAAATACGTCCCTATATCCCATGTTGATCACGTCCATTAGTGGAGTTCTGTTATGATGGGGGGTATCGAGATATTGTCTCGAGGGCGTGTGGCTCAGCAGGTAGCTCACCACCTTTGGGTAACCTGCCAGAGCAGCACAGTGGAGCACGGTGCTCTGTCCGTGACCGCCTACATCCCTGTAATTGATAGCTTTGTATTTATGCAGAACTTGAAGTGTGGTTATCTTGGCATCCTCATAGTTTCCCCCATATTCCTTAATATTACCTAGATGGTATGCAGGAGCAAGGGCTGTCTCTGCAAGCGACTCGGGCATAGAGTCTTCAGTGGAGATTCCTCGACTAGATGCGGCCGCCATCATATCTAGCGCTTCAGCACGACCAAATAAGCATGCCCAACGAACGGCCGATCCGCGCTCGCCCTCGCCTTCGGCATACGGGTTAGCGCCTAGACGGAGTAGAGCCCTAATACTGGCTATGTGATTTCTCACGACTGCGTAATCCAACGGAGAGTGTCCCCAAAATCCGTGGTCACCCTCCCGTGGATTTTCTGTTGCCCATTGGTTTACGTCTGCGCCGTTCCGAACCATCAACTTAGAAATGGAGCCGATGTGTTGTTCATCAAAAAAAGGGAAGGAAATGGATAGGGCCTTCTCCGAAAATACTCGTTTTGTCTGCCTTGGCTCCTGCTTCCATTAGACACATAGAAACTTCATAATGCCCTGCCCTGCTGGCTTCTAGCAGAGGTGTCTCCCCTAGGCCATTGATAACATTGACTCCTATGCCGAAGCTTATGAGACCTTTGACCACTTCTAGATAGCCAGACCGAGCGGCGCAATGCAATAATGTGTCCTCATCTTCTGTGGCATAAATATCGCACAGCTCAACACCAGGGGAGTTCTCAATTGCCTTCCCTATTCCTTCCAAACTGCTTACATCTACCCATGGGAACATCTCAGACCGCTGTGACATGCCCCTAGCCCCTCCACATTCACGAAAAAGTGCAAGGGTTTCGTCGTAAGCGTCGGGGTAGTACTTTCTTAGGTCTTCAAATGCTGTATGTGATCCTTTCAGTGCCCCTTGTCGTAGTAAGGCTTCGAACGGAATCTCGTCATCAAGCTGAACACCCAAGGCATCAAAAATTCTACCAACCAAGTGCCCTATCTCATCGTACCCCCCACTATCCGCGTAGTGTGTTAGCCATCTCAGTGCCATATCTGAGGCACAAGTGATTCCTGAGCCATAACGACCGACTAGCATTCGGAATAGTTGGAAGCTGGCCCGATGCGCGTGCACGGAGTTACTAGACGCAACTGCCTCTAAAGCATGAATGACAGAAGCTCGCATGCAAAAACTATCCTCTTTCATGCAGTTGGCGTCAAAAACGATCTGGTGAGGTTAACCAACTACAGTTTGATGGGATACAGATAAAACTGACATCTTCGTAATCAAATTCTTCTAACAGGGTGGCTGGAGGGATATCATCCGTACCCTCTGTAAGCTCACAAAGCTTCATGACGGCTGTCTCAAGGTTTCGCTGGGCCGGTCGGTATTGAAGGGTGAATTCCAGTACTTCGCAAACGGCCCCCGCCTCTGAGGCATGGCAGCGTTCGCATAACATCATTGCCACTAGTGATAGAAATTCGGGGTCCTTTTTAAGTTCTTGTGATCGTGGTTCAATATCTACCACATCGGACTTGAATGGAGCAATCTTGAACGGATTGATGCCGCCAAGCATGACACGGAATATTAACATTCCAAAACTATAGACATCCGTAAATTTCAGGTGCTCTCTTGGGATATCCTTGTCATATTCGGGTGCGTTCCAGGGAATCGTGTATGCTGGCAAACCCCTATGCTCGTCCTCCCTGAAATCCAAAACAGAAGATCCAAAATCCCCAATCTTTCCAACCATCCGTCTTTTCTCAGCTGACCAGGAAACGAGTATATTCTCACTCTTGACATCCCCATGGACTATACGACTTCCGTGAATAGCCAATAATGCCCTTCCAACGTCTTCACAGAATTGCATTTTTTCCAAAAACTCCATCCCCGGCCTTTCCTTCTAGTCCCTTAGTGTACCTTCTTCGGAATATTCCAGCACAAGTAACGGCCATGCGACGTCATGGTGATTAAGGTCTGACTCCCACACAACCCCCAAAAGCGTGATAATATTCGGATGAGACCGTAGTGGCGGATGCGTGAGGGCGCGGACCTCCCTTAGGGAAGCATCATACAAGCTCTTCTTCGCGATATTATTGTTGTAGTCATCAACAAACTTCAATCCCTTTATCGCAAGGTTTTCGCCCACATTGTACCCAGCACTCTCATTAATAAAGTCCCGAAGCGACTCTTGAATTGGATGTAGCGAAACCTTAAACGACAACCCTGCACCCAAACCGTCGATCCCTGCCATTGACTTGTTGCCATAGAGATGAAGCTCGTCGTTCTTCGGCCATACCCTACGTACAAGCGAGAACAAGTGAAGAAAGTCGAGTGGTCGTTCATAAGTCTGCGCCGGCGCTTGGGCCGTATTTCCCGTGCTGCCGCCGGTACCAACGGTCTCTCCCGAACTTAGGGATTCCGGCGATGAGTCATCGGAGGGTGGAGAGGAAGTTTGCTCTCTGACCATTCCTGGCCAGTTTGGTCCGCTCGCGGCGGAAGCCTCGCTCTCTGTAGGGCTCGACATCGCAGAGGTTGTGGGGGTAATGCGGGTGGGCGCGGTAGGAAGTGGAGAAAGTTTTCAGAAGCGGAAAGAGACAAAGTATGTGCCAAGCAATTAGAAGCAACTCTCAGGAACCGTAACTGTATGGGTGGGGGTTCCTAGTTTCAGTAACTCAATTTAAGGTGCGATAGAAAGGTAAAGTTACGAATAGTAAGATGGACGAGGGGGGTTATTCTTTAAGGTCGGCAGGATAATAGAGCGGAAGGGGGGCGCACTGCTCCCTGTGTTACCAACAGAAGAGGCTTGAGACAGGGCGTTCACATTTTCCAAGTAGTGCTTGTCATTGGCTGGGGTTTCTAAGGCCTAGCCTGAACCACCGGCCCACGGGCCAGGACAAAATCATGACCATGACTAACAAATCACAGTTGGCTAAAACCCTTAAGCCCAAGCCTCAAATCTTACATAACACTCTATAATAATAATAATAATATAGTACCAGCAATTAGATAGCCTAACCTAGATAAACCTATACAGATATCATAGTTCGACTATCCCATTTACCTATTATACCGTATGAACTGGTAAGGACCGTCTAGGACCTAGTAGGTTGAAATATGACGCGGCTGAGGTGAAACCTACAATTACGTCAAAATAAGAGTCCTGAAAGGATTAGTCCTGGCTACAAAGAGTTAGCCTATATCTTCTTATTGCGATTTCGAGACAAAACAAGGATAAAAATCTTATTTGAACATACTAGCGCCCGAACGCTTCTCACCAGTTTATTCGTTATTTAGGACTTGTTTGGCACAACACTATTTGAAAAAAATCACATTTTTCCGCGAGCTCAAGCCTCTCTAGCCAATAAGTATAAAAGGCTCCATATCTAGATAATAGCTGGCATTCTATTCATTTTAATCAGAATAGAAGCCTTTTAGGAACCCTACAGGCAGATCTATGTACAATCAAAAAAGTCATTTTACAATATTCCACTTCCACAAAAATCCCATAATAGTCTGAAAAATGCCAATTTCCTCGAGCGCCAAACTGGGCCCTAAGTTAATCCAAAAACCCCAAGACATCATGTCAGACTTAGACTTAAGGCAATAAATTATATATCATATTATAACCAGACTATGTAATTGTCAATCATTATGAATTCAGAATTTTTGTAGTTCGCTTGTAATACAATGTCATGATGATTTAATATCAATTGTTTCTTTCCACCTTAGAACACAAATTTACAAAAAGATAAAAGCCTCCAGGCAAAGGCGCATCCAGGCCCAGCCTATAGGATTGTGGGGGCCCACTTGCTGACCTGAACTGTGGCAAGCACTGGCACCAATTTTACGCTGCCGGCCTTTACCTCGTCCTTGACGAATCTGTTCTCTCTCCCTTTTTCCACCCCTCCTAGGCAGGACACATTCCTATACCCCTCCGATCATCCCTGATACTTTACCTCAATTAACTTTGTAAGAGTGATATAAATAATCTTTCCATCCTTGAACTATTTCCCCTTACAAGAATTAATATTGTGTTAATTATTCCTTTGCTTTGATTGCTAGCCTACTCGATTCATATTCTATTTGCTCCATGTTTTGGGAGAGAAAAAGTTAAAATTCCTGTGCCGGAGTGTGCTGTTCAATTATACCTGTTTTTCTTCCCCTCTTCTTTTTGATCTGAAGTCTCTCTGATTAGAGATAATACCGCCTTTGGCAGGCTTGGTAGAGCTCTGTATATATTGTGCAATACTGTTGTTAGAATACCTTTTTAACAAAAAGAAAAACGTAGTTTGAATACTATAAAATAATTAATTTGGCACCAGGTTGAGGCCACTCCAGGTGCAAGCTGTTACAGGGTAGCTAACACAGTAGGATTCCGAGCTAACCAGGCCGAGGATATTGGAGGCAACGCATTAATAGTCAGGAAGGCTCGTAGGTAATCGTTTGACAAAGGTAAAGTAATAAGGTGTAGTCAAATATCAAAGAGTTAGAATATAACTTGATAACTTGTTATATTGTTAAGATCTCTTGTCCGTTGCTTTATGATTCTTCAACCAGCGGGAGAGAGTCCTCAATTTATACTAATGTTCATGCTACTTCGACTTCTCTAGTTAAGAAGTATCTTCTGAACAACTTAGTTGATTAGAACAAAGTGCGAACTGTAACGGGGTCTTGGCACTAGACATTAGTCCAAGGCACACAACGACAGGAAGGTCCTAAACGATAACACTCGTTTAGCGTGAGGGTTCGGAGATGACAATCTCCGGTCAAGACTGATCGTGTAACGATAGCTCAGGGTCAGGGTTCGTGGGTTCTTGGCGTGGAACTTGAATATCAGAATAGAAAACGTTATATTCTGAAGTACAAGAGTCGTGAAAGAAATACCAGGTAGCGTAAAGAATCAAGAAAAATAGGGGGCTTTTTTTTTTTCTTTTTTTTTTTTATCAAGTATTCGTTGTTAAGGTACAGGAAACTACATGGAGCGCTAGCTATGGCAGAAACAAAACCATGAAACAACCCAACGGCCCGCTTCACCTCGTCATGGGACAAACAAATACCCCCCACCCATAGGCAAGCAATCAAACATGAAGACCAAAACCGTACCCCCAAGACCCTATGGTATGGGCCTAACCGCACACCAGCCACCAGCCTAAACTAATGGGGAGGAAAGCATAGGAACGCCAAGCACGAAGAAAACCAACATAAAGATGTACAGGGGCAAAGAAACCCTTCAGCAGGCTCCCCAAAACAAAAGAAAGGATTCTTACGGCACCAAGTGCCGACGGAGCGGAAAGGATAAAACTACTGTTGCCTGTTGCCTAGGGGAATTCCCCGAACCTAACGGCTTAGGGGCAAGACGTGAGACGGGCGGACTGCCCGGTAATCGGCGGGCACCAGACTTTAGGAACATCCAAGGAGATAGTGCAATACCAAGGAATACCGTAACGAGCACGAGTTGCGACCGTAGAGTAAATCGCGTAGCGGGTGAAGAAGGCGAGGAGAGCCACTCAGCAGAGGGGGTGCCAGCCACAGCGGATAGACCAAGGGCCGACCGGATGAAATTACCGCTTCTCTCGCGTGGTCCCTTGGTACAGGAGAGAGAGCGTCACTACCGGAAAGGATCCCGGACGAAGGGAGAACCCAAGGAGGGGAGAAGAGAAGGGGGCAGTAAGGTGCCAGCTATGTGCAGCAGTACGGTGCAAGCGGATCCAACGCGTGGGAAGCGGGAGAGGGAAGGCTCGCCAGTAACCAAGAAGTACGAACAGGGAAGACAGAGACGAGGTCACGATTTTTCGAAAGCCGACCGTACCGACCGGGCAACTCAGGAGAGAGTGCAATACCAGAGAGCAGGGCCACCAGGGCAACTACTTCACCGATAGCCCGAAACTAGCGACCGTGTGTTGACGATGGAAAGAGGGTTGCCGACCGTGCAAATCGCTAAGCGAGACGCGTCGCGAAGTGCGGGGTAAGGGGGAGAAACATCAACGCAAGCGTGCTTAAACGAAGACAGAATCGAGAACCCCGTGGGAGGGGAGGCCAGAGACCCCAGAGAGAGGAAAGGGAGAGATGAGTGCGTACTACTCCTAGGCAGAAGCCATCAAGGGAGAGCAGCGGCGGTAGACACTCTCACGATGATTTCTCATGGTGTTGAGATTTCAATCGCTGGAGGTGGAGCGGACGAGAAGGATGAAGAAAAATAGGGGGCGGAGCCCCCCTTATATAGAAGGAAATCCTAGCACAGCCTTTGCCGCCTGACTCATACCCCAGTATGAGTCGCATCTCCGCGTAACCACGGAAACAATACAATTTGTCGTAAACCTTACAAAGGAAATCCCTCATAGCAACCGTGTAACAAAAGAAAGAACACCAAAGTTATCCCAGCACGTATCTCATCAGGGGACCGTGAGACGAACACTGTTTGGCCCTGAAAACCTCCCTAGCTCAACTCAGAGAATCTCCCAAACTGCTATTTCATCTGAGGGTGTCCCCACTCCACCAGTAGACAGTCTTCGATCGCTTCGTCATGATAGACTATAAATGAATATACGGCCCAAATGCCTACATACCAATAGTAATATGGACTGTGGAGTGATCAGTTCCGATTTCCAGCTATCAAAGCATTATGCAGCTAACGCATATGCAACTAGAAAATAAGAGGAGTAGTATTCTCTAAACATTGTTCCAATCATTTAAACATATCTTGAAACATGCTCTTATTTAGTATTCCGAGTTGTCTACCAGATGCCTCTGTGAAGCTCATAACTCCAGAAGCTTGGCTTCGGATATATGGTCATCTTATGGAGCCATATACCTCGCTCTTAATTATTAGGTAAGCTATTCCCGCTAGGGTAATACAAGCTATCAAGAGTGCCTGACATGAATAACTACTTTCCTCAAGTCAAGTTAGATCAAACTTATGATACCGGTAGTGCATGACAGAGAGGCCCAAACTCAACTCAGTTCACAGTACTACACAATTCTCTATATTGTAGTGCAGGCTTCACCAAATCCTGACCAATTTTCCAAAGCCATGAGAATACAGTAAGGTACTGGCTAACAAGCGAAATGTGTGCAAACGAGAAACCTAAACAACAATAAACTAAAGTACTCCTTCACCAATAACCGTTATCCCAAGTGTATCGTGTTTCCACCGTCGGAGGAATTTGTTGGAATGCCGCTGCTCTTGTCGTAGCGAATCGTTGCCACGGATCTATCTCGCAATGACAATGAGGGGTGCTGGGGTCGAGGTAGTGGGGTGGTGGGTGGGTAACAAAGAACGCGAGCTGTAGCGAGCTTGATGGTGTTGCTCGCAGGGGGCTAAGTGATGATATATATGCCGGGGTTCTCGGGCCTGCGGCCAGCTGCGATGCTGGGTTGAGCTAGGACTTCGGCTAAACTGTTTTTCCACCTCCCCCGCCGATGCCGCCTACCCGTTCGGGTGGTGCCCAGAATGCTTTCCCAAATTAGCCATAAGTTGTCCCAACCCAGCATTGAAGTTGGAAGCGATTTGCTTCTCGTGTAGCTGATCCGAGATTCCCCGCCCGACAACACCTAGCTCCTGGTAATGCAGAGATCTGGCGCGAAGCTTTCTTTTGTATTTCCAATTATGTCCGAGTCACAGGCCGATTCCCTTTATGCTCTCGTTTTTTCTTTCTCGCTCTATCTCTCGCCCTTCTCTTCTGCCCGGCTTGCCGGCGGTGCCTCGCCATTGCCGGGCATAGAATTGAGGACAAAAGGAAGACAAAATATCTCATCAGTTTATAGTTATGATACAGCATCCACAACACATCTAATGAAAGGAGATAAGAGGTGTTGTTATTGTAGGGGGAGGCGGGAGGGGGAAAAAGTTAACAATGACAAAAATAATAAAAAGAGGAAGCTATAAATATTCGCCACAAACCAGGGCAATACTCCCCACATTAATTTCCATTCCTACTCCGCATATCAAATATAGTAATTACTCATAAAACTATATTAACGAAATAGCTGATAAAGAAAGACTAAAGACCGAGAGGAAATAAAAGAGAAAAATCAAAGAGTAATAATCATGAGGGAGCCCACCACCATTCAGATGAGGAGCCAGGGGAAGAGGGGGGGGGGCTCCGGCAGTGAAAGGGAAATAGACCGGATAGAGTAGGAAGGGTTTTAAAGTACTGTATGTTAGACGAATTAGGTGAAGGGTGCTCTGAGACCCCGTCGATACCTACTGTGACAGGGAGGTGGGGATTGGGTGCGGAGAAAAACTCTACAACTCTCGAATGCTCGGGGGGGGGGGGGGTATAATAAATGTCTATTTTGAGGCTGTTTCGCTCCCGAGGCCCCGCATGTTACCATTGACATTGTTTTGTCTAATACTCCCTCATGCCTGACCCCCGTCGCTTAGGAGGGCCCAGTAGAATGGTGTTCAACCATATTGAGTTTTTGTAAAGTTGGGATCGGCATCTTCATGCTCCAAAAGCAACTTTGCTACCCCCTTAATCCCCACTTCCTTCGGCCCACGAGAGTGGTATTCAGCTAAATATGATCTCTGTAGTATCGGAATTGGCATCCTCACGTTCCAAAGGCAGCCCTACTATTCCCTTATACCTCTTCCCCGTAACTCTCCAGAGCGGCGTTCGATTATATTTGGTGTCAGCCATCCTGGCGTCGACATTCTCTCGTCCCGATAGCGACTTTATCACGCCCTCATGCCGATTTTTCGCGGGGGGGAAGGGTCGTCACGGAGCAGGATTTATAGATGGATCGATGGGATGCCAGGACGTTTAGAGAAGCTACAGCAGGCCAGGAAATTATTACAAGCAGAGTATGTAGTATGTTACTATGAATTTTGTACATACAGTATATATGTGGTCATGCTTTCTTAGAAAGCAAAAGTCGGTTGGTGGTTGTGGTTGCCAAACGGCAAGTGAGAACTCCACGCTTCCGTAAGTCGCAGACTTCCCCTCTAACCGCTAACTCCCTTAGGATAGCCCCCATAATGTTAGCAGCTGTGTACTTGTAATTTCATCGCGTATTCGGAATCTGGTATTAATAAACATTTATAGCTTAGTGCTATGTCCAAATATGGCTAGGAGGAGCCACTATTACATGTATTATTTAGTCTCGTCTGGGTCAAGCTTCTGCTCAGTTCCCTACATTTGACAGGGCCCCTACCATGTGCTCCTACAGTTTTTTTCCTCACAGCTTTTACCCGGGCGTCGGCTTACGATAGCTCTAATAAAAACTTTACAGGCTTTTAAAACTCTTTCACACCAGCTTTATATTATATCCAAAGTAACCTTTTAGAAATCACAACTCGCTCCTCTCATATTATCGTCACAATTGTGGTCACCCGCACCACAATTATCACCACTAAAAACATAAAACCGGAGTGTTTTGTCCTCTAGTCCGATCGGCTAACCTATTATCATCGGCCACTTTCTCCTCTTTACACCAACCCCACAATACACCTGATACTTCTCATAATACTGACATACTGGCCAGCACTTTTGTAGCAACCAGATTCCGAATACGCGGTAAGAATACAAGTACTCCTATTAGTCACGGAAGCCATAGCACCGGTAGAACACTGCAATTGCAGTGCTCCCCTTACAAGGCCCATTGCACAGTCCATCGACCATTAATGAACTAATATTGCCGGCCATCGGCGATCATTTCCGCCTCTTCCGGACAAATCAGGCACTTACCTTAGATATGCCTTTCCTACTCTCGGGTTGCTTCGAAAAACAAGACAACCTGATTTGATCCACCTTCACTATTGCCCCACTCCCGAAACTCTTTCATTTCCAGTGAGATCCACCGCACAATTTCAGGGTCTCCACGTGGATGACTTTGCTGACATAGTGTTATAATTCAGGTCGAGTAAAGCGAGTAGAAAATGTAGAGTAAGCGGTAGAGAGATGAATTAGAATTGGGCAGTTCACTTGGGCATATGATAGACGTTCAAATTCGCATAACATTTTCTAACTAGACTATCAGGTCCTTT
>Ga0307517_10000666_pt1 | contig 59087 bp, 50 predicted proteins | sample 23_EM_MG_FD_194515 | JGI IMG/M metagenome (GOLD analysis project Ga0307517, IMG submission 194515) | Populus trichocarpa ectomycorrhiza microbial communities from riparian zone in the Pacific Northwest, United States - 23_EM | ecosystem: Host-associated > Plants > Roots > Unclassified | place... | reverse complement strand
GCTATTTTTGCTTACTAAGACATTAAAGAACCCCCCCCTTCAATCCCCATTTTCAGAAGCCCCGATTCAATCCCCCCCCATTCTAACCCCCCGGGTTCGATCATCAAAGGCCTTCTTTGCAACACTGCCTCTGCTCCACGCACCTGCAGAACGCCGAAGCCTACCTTACAGTAACCTACGATATAAAACAAGCAAGTCTCCGAGGTCTGATGTGCCCCTTTTGTCTCTAATTTGTTTTTCCAATTGTTCCCGCCCGTTCAAAATACTGTATCACGGTGCCGGTACTTGCACCGGACATGATACTGTAGAAATTCCCGGGATCTGTAACAACTTCCTCGGACATCTGCTCTGTTGGCGTACGGTACTTGTACTTAGGCGAGGCCCTTAAAGCCCAGCAAAACAGGGAGGGCTGAGAAAGTGTCTGGCATCCCAGCCCAGGTTCCCCTCAGTATTCCTGGTCGCTTCCTCTTTTTGGTGTCCTCAAGCGTCCATGACACGAGCACACTACGGTATCGAGTACCGGTACTGGTGCCTCGCTATCAGAAGCGTCCCACCCCTGATCTCCTTGAGACACATGTTGCTTGAACACCGGTAGGCGAACCAAGATCTCGTGCTTGTATCAAGCGGTAAGTATCTGAGAATACGGTTATTGTTACACAACCACCCGGTGGGAGAAAAGAAAAGAAAAGTCTCATTTTCCCATACCTTATGCCAGATATTGTGCTCGAGTACAGTACCTGTACAGTACTTGTCCCAGGCAAGAAGTATCCGGAAACAGGGGTGATCCTGGAGTCCGAATTTTGTATGTGACTTAGATAAGCACGGATTTTGTACCATACAAAACTCCGACTCTAGGATCACCCCTGTTTCCGGATACTTCTTGCCTGGGACAAGTACCGGTACAAGTACAGCTAACTGCAGACTTGAGCGCTCTTCACACAGCCAAGGTTAGAGGAGCTCTACTCTAGCACATCATTAAATCCAGCAATTTGCCCCTCGAGCTTTCCGGGTGAGGAAGAGCCCATCACCATTGGCTAGATTTTCATCGAGTCCCAAATAATATCATCTCCCCAGCTTCACAACTTATCACCCCAAAAACAACAGGATGAGTTGAATAGCTTCCACGTACAATGCAAGAATTAGGGGACATGACCTAATACATAGAATGGCCTCTAATCGAAATTGTTCATTAAATTTTGCAGTATTACCCGTAGATAATTTGAGATCAAAATAGGTGAATGGGGTAACGATGGAAGGGATCTTGAATTTATGGTGCATAGTGTTGTATGTGGCCCCATTGGCTCCGATAATTAGACCTAGATTCCAACATAAACTCCAAAGAAAATTTCCAAGCGCTTTCCCTCCCTTTCATCCTGCCTAGAGCGGCTCTTTCCCGTATTTCCTAGCACACACCCGGGTAATTTTGAAACTGGCGACTGGCGCGGCGCAACCTTCCAGCACCAACAGAGGGTAACAGCCCTAGCCTTAAGTCTTGGCAAAAGTGGATTGTGGGAAAAGTTCCTTGCTCTGTCTCTATCCCGCCTCACGTCTCAACCCGCTTGAAAACCCCGCCAAAATCCACACGGAATTACCACCCCACCCCAAAACACCCTGCAATCATGGCCGACAAATCCAAAGTAGTATTGTGAGTGCCCCCCTGGATTCCTGGTTTAATTCTTTCTACACATCTACTAATTCTCGAGGGAAAAAGACCAGCATCTGGTCCGCTTAAATCTGTCCAAGTCGACGCTTTGGTGGTTCTCAAGATCTGCAAACATGCTTCCTCGGCGCATCCTCAGGTTATAACCGGCCAACTTCTCGGTATAGCCGCTCTTGTTAGAATCTCAAAGTTTTCCAACTCTGACATCATTTTAGGGATGGACGTGGAAGGCGAGTTGCAGGTTACAAATTCCTTCCCATTTCCCTCCGCCGACCCGTCAATGTCGTCCAATGATCTTGATAGCAACTCAGCGTCTGCAGCCGCTTCGGCTCCTCGATCGAAGGCAAGTGCTTGGTACCAGACGGAAATGGTGAGGTGCCTGAGGGAAATGAATGTGGATGCAAACTCGGTGGGATGGTACCAGAGCGCTAATCTGGGCAACTTTGTGGGTTCTAAACCCTCAACGCTTGTTGGTCACTGTGAACTTATTGGGAGCAATAGCTGAGCACGAATTTTATCGACAACCAATACTTCTATCAAAACGCTCTTAACGAGAGAACTGTTGCTTTGGTTCACGACACGGCCCGGAGTGCCCAAGGAGCTCTGGCTCTGAGAGCTTTCCGTCTTACGCCACAATTTATGGCCGCCCAAAAGGAAGGGAAATTTACTAGTGAGAGGTGTTTTCCGATATTCCCGCTCAACTAAATTAAAGTCGGCTAACCTGGTGTAGTCTCGCCAAACACAATCTCACTTACAAAGACATTCTCATTGAGCTGCCTGTTTCCATCCACAACTCCCACCTCCTCACTACTTTTCTTCACCAGCTCGATACCCCGCCTGCCCCTAACCCATTCAACCCTTTTTCCCAATCAAACTCAACTCCCCTCTTCCCCAACTTTGACAGCCTCGATCTCTCCATCGACCCATTCCTAGAAAAGAACTGTGATCTCCTTCTCGATTCCATCGAAACACACTACACAGAACTCAACAACAGCCAATATTACCAGCGACAGCTCGCCCGTGAGCAAGTTAAGATCACAGCATGGCTCACTAAAAGAAAACAGGAGAATGTCCTTCGCGCAGCGGCTAAGCAACCTCTGCTCCCGGAGAACGAATGGAACAGACTCTTCAAGCCACCCGTCGAGCCTAGCCGCCTCGAAACTCTCCTCAACTCCAGGCAGATCGAGCAATACGCAAAACAGGTTGACGGGTTCACAGCAAGCGTCACAGCAAAGATGTTCGCCGTGAATGGGGGATTGTCAAAGACACAGGAGCAGCTACAGTTGTAGGCTTAATACCAGCTCTATCTCTCTCTTTCCCTCTCTCGCTCTTTCTTTTTTCTTTTCTGGGTTAATATTCTATTGTGGACTGCGTAGCGGAAATGCATGATACATTTTGTTCCTCTTTCCTCTCGCTTTTAACGGTTTACGCCAGGATGCTCGACTGGAGTTTTTCGGTGGCGCAACTGGGTATCTTGTGAGATTAAGGCGGGGACATCCTGTGTTGCAATGGGGCCGAAAACTGGGATAGAAAGCGAAATGTTCGGATTTACGGGTGATGTTTGGTGCTGGTAGACGGATTGTGAAGGGATTGGCCTTGGCTTAGATATTTGCTTTCGCCTTATAGTGCTCGCCTCTTATCATACAAAAAAGCTTGCCCGAGTCTGAGTAGAATTGACTAAGAACTGGGTTTAACCAAGTTACATCGATAAACCGATGTTTTACGATACGATTGTTGGCCACGTCTTGTGTAGGATTGTGCGTATGATACCGGTAACATTTTCACCTTTGGGAGCTCGTTTGTTCGCTTTACACCCTTAGTCCAAGCACCAGTTCCGCCCATCATTTCCCCCCCCACTTTTTTCCCTTTCTTGCTTTTTCACCTCTGGGGCGGTTCTTGGCAAGCCAAGCCCGCTTGAGCCTCAGCCCAGCTTTTTTTATTTTCCCTCTCACACACTTACGTCAAATCCCTTCCCACCCCCCACCACCCCACATCGCCGAAACAATTGCACAAACATTAGGAAATGGAAACACAACCACCACCACCAGCGGCACCACCGCCCCCTCCTCCTCGACCACAAGGCAATCCCGCATTCCGGGCAATGGGTAAGTGACTTTCCTTCCATTGCTTGCTCCACCTACTACTTCTGCAAAAGGATTGCTAACAACTAACCCAACAAGGCCTCCCAAACATCCGCGCCAAACTCCCCTCCAGGAACTGGTCCATCTTTATCTCGCTGTCGACCGCCTTTGCAGCGGCAGTCTACTATGACCGCCGTGAGACCAAGAGGGTACAGAAGCACTGGTGCTCCGCTGTCGAGCACCTCGCACGGGAACCATTGTCGACTCTGGAGCTGCCGAGGAAGGTTACGGTTTACCTAAGTGCCCCACCTGGAGATACCATCACACCTTCTGTAGAGTACTTTCGGGAGTACGTCAAGCCGGTGTTCACGGCTGCTGCGCTGGAGTTCGACGTTGTTGAGGGGAGAAAGAGAGGGGAGGTTCGGTGGAAGGTCGCGGAGGGAGTTAGGAATATCAGGAGGAGGGGTGGGGAGGGAGAGGGGCAGGGGGCAGAAGGGGAGGAGGAGGATGTGATTGAAGGGATCAGGAAGAGGAATGGTGTTGTTCGGGTTGGAGTTCAAGGGGATGTAGTCGTCGGACGACATGCTTGGAAGGAGTATATTCGGGGGCTGCACGAGGGGTGGTTAGGCCCTCTTCAGGATCCTAGCGCTCCTCCACCCCCTCCGCCGCCATCTCCACAAGAACTTAAGCCACCACCAACCCCGACACTAGACCAAGTCCTCGCCGAACCCCTCCCCGAAACCCCCGATCCAGATAAAAAATCCCAGGAAGAAGAAAACAAGAAGAAGAAAAAGACAATCCCACCCCCACATATCCTCCCACAGGCCTACAATACCTCCCCCACCCCTCGCGCCCTCCCAGAAACATTCGACCCTGTTGGCTTCATCCCGCACGCACACATCCTCGGCTTCCTGAACACCCCGATACGCCTCTACCGCTTCCTCAACCACCGCAAAACGGCAGACCTCGCCGGCCGCGAAGCTGCCGCCATAGCCCTCGGCATATACCGTCCCTTTAACCTCGCACCAGGGCCGGGCTCTACCATAATGACGAATGAGGACGCCAAAGGGAGGCTGGAGGCCGATCAAGAGGGCGGGGAGATTGATTATGCTTGTGGACGAGAGGAGGAGGCGGAGTGGCCGGGAAGGGTTTGGAAGGAAGAGGGAACTGGAGTGGGGGAGATTACTGAGAAGGTTGTGGTCGATCGCAGGATTGGCAGGAGGATGAGAAGATTCGTCCTTCCCGAGGGGGTAGAGGGGGCTTTTGCTGCTGGGAAGGGGGAGGCTTAGCACGGTTGTTGGCGGGAGGGAGGGAGGGGGGAAAATGTACATTATGACAGTCCGATAGAGGTGTTTTTGTTTTTTTACCATCGCCGCTTTTTAAGGTACTCTAACTTAATCGCATCATGTCGTGCGTGGGATTGCAATTGCGATGCTGGATTCTATCTCGGACAAGGTAGAATATGACCCCTGAGATTACCGTATTATAATAAAATCATTGTGTATCTCGTATTAGGGTTATGGCTTTCACTAGGGGTATTTGTATGCAAAGCCAAAGGCAGAAAAGAAGGGGGGGGGAACTGGCATCCGCTATTATCGAACGGATGTTATTACCAAATGGATGAATTATGAACACCGACTGAATGAGAGAGAAGATAAGAGAGAGAAGATGGGGGGGAAGGAGAAAAAGTGAAAAGCAGTCCAAGTACATATTAGATTCATCACCCGCTGCTTATGCCTCCCGCATAGGAACATCCAGGCTCAAATCCGCCGCCTCCACTTCGCCCAACTCTTCGGCAAAGACCCTGTCAAGCAACATCTCCTTCTTAACCCACCCCTCCCTCCTCCTCTTCTCCAGCTCTTCGAGGTTCCGCTTCAGCTCCTCCTGCTCCTGCTCCGCCCATGCCAGTTTCTTCTTCAGCAACTTCATGAGCTCCCTGGGAGACTTGGCTTCCTCGTCCGGATCGAAGCCGTCGTCAGAGGTGTACCATTTGGACGCACCATTCTTGCTCGCGTTTTTGGTAGAGCTGGTGGGCGAGGTGGGGGAGGATGCGGTGGAGTGCGAGGCAGCGGCGGTGTTTGGCTGGTGGATGTTTTGAGGGTGGTTGGGGTGAGATTTTGGAATCGGATCGGAGGGACGGAGGGCTTCTGTTTCGTGGACCGTGCGCATGTGCTTAGCGAGAGCGTCGGAGCGGGTGAAGGATCTGTCGCATTCTGTCGTCGTCGTCTAGGCGTTAGCGCCGCCGCCATCGCAGATGGGGTACGGTAGTGGCAGAGGGGGGAAAGAAAGAAAAAAAAAAGGCTACCAGGAAGAGTGCAATAAAATGGTTTCTCCTTCGTATGACTTCTCATATGAGCTCTCAGCGCATACCCACTCGCGTGCGCCATTCCCTTTCTATTACAGTCATCCCATTCACATGCATACTTTGCTCGTCTGAGCCCGATGTGCTCGTCATGAATGTGTTTTACCAGGTCGTCCATGTTGCCCATGTCCATGTCGCAGCCGTCCCACTTGCACATTGTGACCTGCTCCGCGTGCTCGAGCTCCTCCGCTTCCATCGGCGACCCGGGAACGGATCCGGAGGTATCGGAGGAGATGTCGCTCAAGTTCAAGTTCGGATGGTTGTGGTGGTGGGGGTGGGTGAGTATTGGGGAGGTCTCGGGCTGGTCGGAGAATGCGGCCGAGGCTGCACGCTTCACCGGCGTTCGGGGAAGCGTGGGAGGTGGAGAGTCCATTGATGAGAAGGAGGAGAGGGAGGATGGGGGTGATGACATGGTGGTGGTGGTGATTTTATGGTAGTGCGATTGTTGGGGGAAGGTTTGCTTGTTGAGTGCCAGGAGGGTTTTCCGATTGATTGGGTGAAGGTGGGTTGTGCGACTTCCAACTGTTATCCTGCCTTTCCCCCTATCCCCTTTGTTAGGATATGGGTTCTAGATGCTCGGGACGGGTTAGATTTGGTAGTTGGTCTCGGCAGTGCGTGGGGAAGGGTTTTGGCACAATGTTTGGCAAGGTGTTAGTGTTTGAGGATTGTAGAGTGCCGGTATGAGCTCAGGAGATAGTTTAAGGGCAGATGGGTGTTGGGTTCTGTGGCGGATGCTGGCCTTTCGTCGGATTAAGCTTTTAGGCGAGCCTTGGCTGTAAGGTTCACCTCCCGGGGTTTCTTGTGGCGGTGGTTAGGGTTGAGGTTGATTTGATCATTCTGTAAGGACTATGATATAAAAAAAAGTTTCTCCAAAGTCATACCGCTGTGGATGACGCTTGAAGTTAATCAGAGATCCTCCCATATCGTGCTCGAGTACTTTTCCATGGAGGAACAGTATTCTATATAGCAATAATTATATACCAGGGTAGGAATCCATCGGCCAACAACAACAGGCAAAGGTATATTATTTAGCTGGCCAACTCAAAATAACTGTTCGGTGACTTCTTGTTGGACCTTTGCACTCAGGTATCAAAAAAAAAAAAGTCGCCAAAAAATATCACCATGGCCATCTGGCGTACCGGTAGTTAGAAGACAGGTTGCATCAGTGGAAACCTTTTTGGCTTGGTGGACACCGGAGGAGCAGGTATTTTAGCGTTTGGCCGTTTACAGCAGGCCGGGGCGGGATTGTCGTATTTAGTTCAGTCTATGATTCTCTCGAAATAACTATTTCCAAAAGTCCTAATTCATTCTCCTTTGGTCTCAATTCAACCTATACAGGCTTGATACCAAGTAAAATCCACAGATACATGGATAATCACTCAGTGCAGCAGCGCAGCTGCTTCATGTTAATGGCGTCATGTAACGTTTCCCCACTTTCGCTGATGGATCGGCACCGCCAGCCAAGGGTTTCCAACTTTTTTGACCACCATGGTACAGGCACTAGGCCATTTTTATTTATTAAAGTGTTCAGAAATGGAGGATGTAAGTGGCCTGGCTATGGCATAACTGGTGCCTCTGCCTGTATTGTAATTTAATCTTGTTTTGCGGAAATAGTAGTAATCCATTTCTTCAGTCGGGCAATTCGCATTCTGTCGCTTTAAAAATCGTCAGGCATATAGGCGTGATATCAGGGAAGGTAACGTAAGATCTTCAGAAGCACAAAATTAGTTCGCTTCTTGACATGATTAATCAGCATATATTGCTGGCGAGTATCATAGTAGGTAAATTATGAGTGATGCGTTAGTGACTTTCACACCGTGGTAGGTTTCCACCGTCTTTTGATTTAATTGGATAGTTCATTTTCAGGGTTCCTCCTTTCTCACTCAGGTATCGACTTCTCGGAAGAGCTAGCTGCTAAGATAAGCGTGACATGAGGTCGGCCGCTGCATGGTGCCAGTTCGTTCTTCGCGTGAGGCTCCCACCTCCAACGTGTTCCAGAATCCGAATGCAGGAACATCGGGACAAAAGCCCGTTGAATTATTGCTCATTCTTGGAACGGGGGCTCTTCAATCGTTATGTTATGCGTGAGGTTTCCTTTTTATTTATCGAAGGGAGCCAAAGTACCTGACGGCACACGGAAAAATGCGACCCAACGAAAAATTTGGTGAGCATCACCACAACTTCACAACAGAATGGTGGTAGAAGAACAATGATTTAACTATCAAATAGTTAAAAAGAGTTACTACAAGATCTTCCTGCATGGTCGCTTCTCTAAGATGTTCCCCGCACTCACCACATTTTTCGTTGTGCCGTTAGGTATTATACGTTATTGTCATGTTTGTGCGTGACTCTTATGCGGGTAAAGCTTATTTTGACCGCCCGAGTTGCGCGTGTCTGGCAGGTTGGAGGGCAGAATACCGTAGGTTGCTTTGCGCCGTCACAGAAGCGTTCTATTGAGCTCTTCTCCGCCCAACCCCCCCCCCCCACTTTCCCACTGAACCCTCACTACGCCTACGGTACCAGAGCTCGCCCGGCCTACGTCTACAAATACCGGAATACTTTCTCTCGACATCCTTCCCACCTCCGCTCCAGTGGCAAACCATTATTCGCTTCGAAAACAGAATTTGTCATGTCGTCAAAGGAAAAGCCGGGGTCGCCGACACCTCCGTCTCGAGAGCCAAAGGATGAGAATGAAGATGATGAGGAGGAGATAAACTTAATGAAAACCTTCATGTCTGGGGAGAAGACCTTCTATTCGCCTTTACCACCGGTAAAGCCTACGCCCCCGAAATCGTCTGGTAGCAGGAAACGTAAGCGATTCTCCATCCATCTTTCGTGTTAGTGACATACTCACTGTCGCCCAACAGGTGTCGCGTTTGCCGAACCTAGAGAAGAGCCATCAAAGGCTCCTAAGCTCGGTACGTTCTCGCCGCTCTTGCTTTTCTACTTCACCTAAAGCCATACCGGCACCTGTTGCTGGTGAAAGGCCGGTCGCCCCCCGCAAACGCTCATACTCTGTTATGTGTTTGGCAAGACATTGCCCCCCCCACTCTGGGCGCGTATGGTGATGTGGCGATCAATGACCGCATTGCAGATTTTTTTATGGCAAGAAGTATTGATACTGACTTTTCCTCTTTAGAGCACAGACAGATTCCTATGCCCGCTGAACTCATGGTTCCAAACTCCCGTCGCACTCCTTGGAAGGCGTTAGTTCCCCCACGCTCCCTTTTCCAACAATTCTTATTGCCCCCCGATGGAAAATTGTCCGTCGACTTTTTTGTTTATTTATCGCCTCCTTGATTCTATATGCTAACCATGACTTTTTTTTCCTATAGTCCTAAACACCGTGGGTCATATCCTTGGCCTTGAGATTCCACTTTACAAGTCCCCAGCATGAGCGGAGCGAATACAGGGCGATCATGGGGGTGGAATTTAGTATGGCCGCTCAGGTGCGCACAGACAATCAGCCATACAAAATTCTACTTCCAGGGTCCCCCCTGTGTTCGCTCCGCTCGTACTGGGGATTTGTAGTATGGCGAACGGACGCTAACTCTAAGTCCTTCGCAATAGCAGATAGTTTGCCTTGTACTTTAAAACGGCAGAATCCCAATTACTGGTGGTCAGCAGTCACACCGGAGCATCGAATTCCGTCAGTCCTTAATGAGAACGAGTTAATCCCCCCCCAATCCCCGAATCCTCAGTATCTAAATTTTCTCTAGGAGCGGAAGCAACTCACGATTGGGAAATCCTTCCCAAGGACGCCTCGGCTCCTGAATTCATGTTACAATAGCATATGCTAGAGAATTTCTCCGGGCCAACCTGGACTAATACGGAGATAGTACATAGTTCTTTTTCATTGTTTTTGGGATCACTAGGGGTCTGAGTGGCATGGGTTGTGCGTTTGGGTCTTATTTTTCCACAAAACTATTACCGGGGTTTCATTATATTGTCACTTTTTTACGGTACTCTTCTCTTTTTATCTCATATCCCCTGAGCTATTTCCCTTGCCCTTCGCTGGTCGCGGGGAAATACCCTCCAATTCCCTCTTGCTCTTTGCCCACGACCCTCTATCCACTGGTTCACCAAATTTTCCATCTATACTCGACACTACGATCCTACCAGCCATACAACCTCCCCCGAACTCTCACTTTTACCAAATCATCACTCTGCCCAATCCCTACCTCCCTACCTCTATTCCTGCGACTTCAAATTTGAGAACTCGGTTCATTGTCCTCCAAACGGCGAGCTACCCCCGAAACCTCACCTCTTGCCACTCCTTTCCTAAGACACGGGTAATTAATCCTCCCTCCTATCTATTGACCTACCCCGAACCTGAATTGAGTGATATGGAGGCTAACATCTCATAAGCCTACGAAACCGTGGCGCTGGGCCGCCACGTTGAGAACTCTCAGATTTCTAGATTCTTGAGTGGTTCGGGTAAGGAACCGCTTATCACCCGCCGATGCATCTGCTTTGGCGCTAACTCATGGCATAGGTGAGCCAGAAAGGAGCAAATGGGTCTGGGATATCCAAAAAGAACCAAGTTCGTCGTTAGATTTAAGGAGGATCGGAAGGGACCAAATAAGGTGCTTGCCATGGGCCAGGCCGCGTGGGCTTTCACAAGCTGTAGGCTGGGTCTTTATGGGCCTTAGCCATAAAAGTCTGTGGCCCGTAGGCTTTCATCCTTGTGTAAATTCTTGCCCTAAGGCCAAAAAAACAATCGATATTAGCATAGTATTAAAGTACGACCAACGTGTATCATAAGTGAATTGCGGAAAATTATAAATCGATAACGATTGACCATTACATAGCCTACACATGCACTGTCTATTGCTTCAAGTCCAAGTCTGACACAACACCCGGGGACCCCCCCCCCCCCTCCCCCACCAACCCAAATACAATTGATAAAGGGGATAGTGAAACTATCTATATAAGTTCATCAAGGCTAGTCTATTCAATTGCCAGCGTTATATCATAATATTATACAGGGTTAGGATTAGAGCTTTAGCTTAAGGGTTTTGGTCAACTGCGATTTGTTAATCATAGTCATGATTTTTCCCTGACCCGTGGGCGGGTGGTCCGCGCTTTCGTGGGGCAGGCCCGGCCCATGGCAAGCACTGAGCTGCTTGTGTATCCCCTGCAGTGTTGATAGTGCCGAATTTCCCTACATCGTGCTAGAGAGGCACTAGCAAGATCAGCGCGTATTTCTCCGATCGGTGGATTCAATCTCATAGCTGTGTAAAGCTATCACATGACTCGGGATGTTGGTTAGTAAATCTCAACAGGTGCATTACGGTACCTCACAGCTACGGCTTAACATCGCTCTCATATCAGGTTTTTTTAGTGCTCCTGTGGATGGAAAAAGATCTGCATCATAACTTGACCTGAAATGCTTTTGATATCACTCAATTGACATATTATCTAGAAGAAAAGTGGGGAGCTAGTTTTTTAGTTTGCATTTTTTTAGCGTGATGTACCGTAGGGGAATTCGGCACTATCAACACTGCAGGGGGATACGCATGCCACGCTAGCTAATTTCGGCAACAATCGTATCGGCGAGTGATCCTTGATGAGTACGAAGATGATAAAAGGTACATAATAATATTATGATATTATTGTTGGATAGACTATTGTTGGATATCATGGGTTGTTCGCCAAAGCTTAGTCACACGGTTGACTCGGCTGTTATTGGTGTTACGGGGCCGCTTGTCTTCTTTGCTCTCTGTTTCGTTTCACTTCTTTTCTCCTCTCTCTCTCCTCTCAACAAGCTTCTTTCTTTCTACACAGTGAACAAAAGCCAACGAAGAAACCGTTCTTAACACAACTCTCATTTGACCTTTAATCTCTCTCTCTTGTTCTCGCGCGCTCGGTAAAAAGTTCTTTCCCATACTATCTGTATTATCCATCAAGCGGCTTGCGAAACACTTCGTTCTGCCCACCGCTTAAAGTACCCGGCCCGCCACGGATCATTTCCAACAGATACAGATATAAGCGTGGGGCTCTAGGGAGTGGTGTTGTACGGTAGTGTTTCAGCGGGTGAGTGAGTGAGTGAGTGAGTGAGGGATGATGAGTCGTTGTGGGGCTGAATTGATGGAGGGTGGTGAGGCTGTAGTCTTGTACCGGTACTGTGGTACTGTTGCACCGTGGTTGTCGAGGTTATGACTATGATACCATGCTCGACCACCCTATTGCGGGGGAAAGGGCATAATTGCCCTATGAGTTGGGTTGTGAGGGTGGTACTGTATTGGTAATTCCGGATCCATTTGTAGGATTGGCTACTTATGCTATTATACAGCGCCAATCCCGTGGTTTCGTAGCTTGTGAACTTCAGCCTTGCATGCGTTTGATACGGCAGTTTATGGTTTGGTGGTGATATCTAGTGAAGTACCGGTACAAAACAATGCAGCAATGTCTAATAGGATACTGGTACCCTGCGATAACTGTAAAGAGCAATCCAATCGCCAGGTAGAGCAACGGCACGTCCCGCCAGTATCACAGCTGCCACCAATGAATCATCCAACCACCCACCTCCTCCATCCGAAGGCAGCCGTTATACAATATTAATAACCACCAATAGGTAAGACACCCTCAAGCCCAGCCACCAAAACCCCTCCGCGTGTTCCATTCCGTTCTGTTCTCCTCTTGGAAGGGTAGGAAAAAGACAATTCCCCTCTTTCTCCCTCCCCCTTGTGCCAAAAAAGGCTATCATATCGAAGCCTTTTTCTCACTTCTTTGCAACAGCGATAAAGCTACGGAGAGCATCATCATCATCATCATGAAGCCTCACGAAGGGTCCTCTCTACTCTCGCGTGCACAGCGAACGGTGGTGGTGGAGGAAAGGCAATTTATCTTCGCCCCCCCTCGCACTCGCATGCAGAGATTCCGCACCTGGGTGATAAGATCCACTTTCGCGCTTTTCTGCTTAGTGTCCGTTTTTTTGTTGTATTTTCCTTGGGGACATTATTACGGTATGATACCTCCTCCCGTTTCCCACCCCTTTGCTCCGCCCCACTGAGTAACCTACCAACCGGTGGCAGTGATACCACCACCACCAATTCTATACACGCACAAAATCGGCGTGATAGGTGGTGGACCGGCGGGGTTGTCGGCTGCATACCACATCCAGCAGTATGCCCTGAAGCACGGACTCCTCGTTGAAATAAAGATATATGAAAAGGCCCGAGTGGGCGGGCGGGCCGCGGGGGTTGTCAACATCGAGGGGGTGGAGTATAACATTGAAGATGCCAGCTTCCACACCGTTGACCGGACGATGGTGGATCTCGTGAAGGAGTTGAGGGAGTGTGATTTGGGGATCTGGCATATGGATGCTGGGCCGGGATTGGAAAATGGGAATTTCAAAGTGTATTCTCACCATATATCACCTCCCCCTCGCTGCAGTCACAATGTTAATGATGGAGAATAGCTACGACGGCGAATCTGTAGTCTACGCGCAAACAACCCCCGGGAGCATCCTAGAGTACTGGTGGCACTCCTACCAACTCTATCAGAAGTACGGTCATTCACCGCGCACCGCCGGCGATCTCTACAAAAGCACCGTCAATGAGTTCTCGGAGATATACACACTAGCCGAAGACCCTAACATTGCCACAAATCCCAACTCCATCCAAGACCTCGTCCAGCGGCTCAACCTGGAGACAGAAACGACAACCCCAGCATCGTTCTACCTGCGCAAAAAAGATGTGTCGGATCCCTTCTCCCGGGACCTCGTAAATGCCTGGGCCCGCGCAGCCACAGGACAGAACCTCGGCAGCGTGAACGCGTTCACCGCGTTGCGGAGCTTGTACACGGGTACTGTCGAAACGCTCGCCGGCGAGGGGACAGGAGCACTGTTCAATTGCCTGCTAAAAGCCTCTGGGGCAGAATACATCTCTCGGGAAGTTACTCATGTGCGTAGGAACACACTGGTCTGGAACGAGCAGTGGAGGGTTACCTCCTCTTACGAAATCCCCTTCACGCACGAGGCCGAGATTGAGGATGCTACGGTATTGGATATGGACACTGTTTTCGACCACGTAATCCTCGCTGCACCCTTCCATTCTTCGGGTGTGCATTTCGAAGGGGAACAACTCGAGGCTGTGCCCCACGTCATGAATTACACAATGCTGCATGCAACTTTCTTTACCATAGATTCAAGAGGAAAGGTAGATAGCCATTGCAGCGACATTTTGACAACACTACAGCCAGGGCACTACTCAGAGGGCCAGTTCAGGCCTAGTCCCGAAGACGGCGGTAGCGCAGGCGTCTACTCCATACGCTTATGGCGTATGATAGAATTAAATGGTAAACTGGTAGACGTATACAAAGCCCTCTCGCCAGCACAAATAGACAGGAACGGTATCATGCACGTGTTGTACGCCGTGGGTTGTAAACACTCTATCGGGATCCTAGCACAAGTCGAGGTTTGTCCCGTTACTGTATAGAAGGAGAGGAATTAAGCTGATAGGCGGGGGCTTTTGAAAAAAGATCAAAGATGCCTACCCAATCCACCACCCCCGGACCGCATTCTCCCACAACAAACTTGCGGAAGGCCTCTGGTACACTGGTGGCATCGAGGAAGTAGGTAGTTCCCTGGAATTAAGCGTGCTGATGGGAAAGATGGTGGCTGGGGGGATTGGGCGGGAGCTCAGGAATTCTGGACTTCCAACTATAAAGGCACAAGAGAAAGAAACGGAAGAGCCGGTAAAGGAGGAGGATAAGGATGGCGACGACGACCAACGTCCCGGAAGACCGGGGAGGCCAGAGAGGCCAGGGAGACCGGAGAGGCCAGGGAGACCGGAGAGACCAGGGAGACCAGGGAGACCAGAGAGGCCAGGGAGACCAGAGAGACCAGAACGCCCGGAGAGGCCGGAGCGCCCTGAGCACCCAAAGGCATTGGAGAACAAGGTGGGGGAGGGGGTGAAGGAGGAGGGTAACGGAGATGATACTCATTCCAAGGAACGGAGGGACCTAAATCGGCCCTCTAGGCCCGAGCGGCCGGATCGTCCCGAGCGCTCCGAAAGACAGGACAGACCTAGCGAGGACACTCATCCCAAGGAACGGAGGGACCCAGATCGCCCCGGGAGGCCCGAGCGGCCGGATCGCCCTGGGAGAGGTACTCATCCCAAGGAACGGAGGGACACAGATCGGCCCACGCGGCCGGATCGTCCCGACCGCCCCGAAAGACTGGACAGACCTGGGAAGTGATCCGAAGCGGCCTGGCGAAGGGGACAGAGCGGGGAGGGTTTGAGGGTGTGATTTCTCGGGTTTACGATTCTTTTTTTGATTCCTTTCTTTTTTTTTCCACGATAACGTTATTATGATTTTTTATGTCAAGGGTTTGAAATTGCTGGGTTTTGGGGACCATTGGCTGCTGGCTGTTGGCTATGGGGTTTTGGAAGGGTTGGGGATTTTAGGCTTGGTTTGGCCAGTTTTATTGGTTCTACTCTGTGTCGAGTTCATATGCGAGTAATCATTTAGTTCTTCAAGTATTAGTGCTCCTCCGTGTCGTTTGCACCCTGTTCTTCTCGGGATAATGTCTCGCGAGAGAGAGAGAACATCTAACATTCTTGGGTGATCTGGTTTGGTTTGGCGGGGTGGGGGTGAAATGGCCATCTCGGACTCACGTGAGGTCACTCGGCAAAATCTTTGACTTCCACTCCAAAGCTCCCGATTACCACTCAATAACCTCAATTTCTCTTAGCCCAAGTATATCAACGGGTATCTTTCCAAAGAAATACAAAGAAGACAAAGGAAAGCGTCACTTTTCTCCCGTCACACGGGTGGCTGTTGTAGCAGTTGTAGCAGTTGTTGGGGGGGTACTTGGTTTCTCAGCTACCGGCGGTGCTGCCGTTCCCGTGAGAGTAGCATCCTCCTTCTCCTTCTCCTTCCCCTTTTTTGATGCTGATACCAACTTCCCGCTTGTCGTTCCTGGGTCTTCCGGCACAGCATCAAACTTGGCTTTGTACACTTCCCGCCCAGTTATCCCCGGCAATGGGACGTAGAAGACGTCTCCGGCGTGTGCGCTAGTCTTTGCTATATCAGGGTCCAGCTCGGCCAATTTCCCCGTGGTGATAACCACGCCCTCTCCCACAAATGCCGGGCAGACGACCTGTTCACTGGTGGGGACCTCGATGATTCCCTTAACGTCCTTCGTCTTCGGGTCGATACGCAACACCTTGTGCCCGTTGATCATGGCCACCCAGAGATCGCCGTCCGAGGATATGGCAAGGCCGTCCGGAGCCCCGGGCCCGTGCTTGTCCTCGTCAAATTTGATGAACTCCTGCTCGTGTGAGATACCGCCGGTTTCGGGCTCAAAGCGATATGCGAATATCGTCTTGAGTTGGGTCTCGACGAAGTAGAGGGTGCTGTTGTCCGGCGAGAAGCCAATGCCATTGGGGATGGCAACGGGGTATTTTACGTGGTTGAGATGAGTGGTGGGATCGCTGCGGAAGAGTGTGCCCTCGTTCTGTGGGGGGCCCAAGCCAAAACTGTTAAAAAAAAAAATCTTTTTTTAGCTGGCAGGTTGTATGTAGTATAGACTATAGTATGTACCTACCTTCTCATCGAGCCGGCCCAAAATCTCCCCTGCACGTCAACGGCCCCGTCGTTGATGCGCATAAGATCCTGCTTATCCTTATCACCCGGAAACAGGGTGTTGATGTACTCCAATTTTCCCGTCTCGATATTGACTTTTCCAAAGCCGCGTTTAGCCCCAACTGCCAAATGTTCTTTATCCTATTTCCCCGCAAATAAATAACCGGCCATGAAAAAAACCCCCCACATCATGTCAGTTCCATCATCCACTATTCCCCTCTTCTCAAAAACCGACTTTTCTTCTTCTTCTTCTTCTTCTCGCAGCGTGTGAGAGATACGTACTCCGTCAATCAGCGCAAGACATCCCACAAGATCCTCAACCTCAATCCGCTTAAGACTCTTCTGGCCCTCCTTCACGTCAAAGCCGTAGATCACCGAGCGGGGTATGTCCGTGAACCAGGTGATTCCCGTCTCCTCGTCGTGCACCGGCGACTCGGGTAACCAGAAGTCCTCGCGATGGAGAATGGGCTCCCCGGTCCTTGCGATAACTTTGAAATTTGGCGACATGTTTCGATGAGGGGGGGGGGTGGATGTGGATGTGGTGTAAAAATTGGTTAGAAGACAAAGAAGTGGAGGCGATATCAAATGTTTATATCTTTTTTTTTTTTTGTGAAAGCCTGATAAGTTCCAATATATATCGAGGGGTTTTATAAGTATAAAAGTGGGAGGGGTAAAGTTAGTACTCGTAGTGGATGGAAGGTTTAGCCTAAACAACCAACCTAGAAATCGGGAATCCCCGCTCTCGCGGCCAAAAGACCCCGGAGGATTTCTTGCTTTCCCTGATTGTGAAATGTTTCGTGATTCTTGGGAAAAGGTTGTTTTTTTGTTTTTTTTAGCGTGCCGAGTTTGTCACATGCTCATCTGTTGCGCTGGGCTGGCTGGCTGGCTTTGAAGATGACTTCACGGGTGGTCACTCGATAGATATTAGATTGGTACAGTACCAGCTGATATACCAGGGCTCTCCATCAAGCCTCTGCAGGGCACAGTCCATTCTATCCTCGTGGGGTGATGGCCTGCTTCCACAGTCACCTGAGTCCCGATTCATCATGAGAAGTAGATGTGCCAGGGAGTGTCGGATGGATGGACGAAATTTCGGGGGTGCGGGCGGTGGCATTGGCTTCTCAGTGAACGCAATTTGCGAGAAATGACTCAGTTGGCCGAAGGATATTCCGAGGGATTATGTGGAATGGGGGGAATGGATTGATGGATGCTCTTTCCTCTAGGTAGGACGGGGGAGAAATTAAGTGGAGGTAGCGTCTCTCTGTAATTGGTTAAGCGGCTGCAGCAGCAATTAAGATGTACACGCAATTCATACTCGTGTATGACGACAAGTTTGCTCCGGGGATTTGGGGACTGGCAACACTCAAAAATGCGTCTCTGCAGCCTTTACTCCAGCGATATGGAGACAGGTAGCAAATTTTAATTCAATCACCTTGACAGTGAATGAATAATGCACCCAGAATATACATAGTACAATCCCATGACAAAGCAGAAACGAACGAACAAAGTCAATTTGCGCCATTTCCCCATCACCAGCCTTTTTTTAAGATCCGACGAGCCCGTACTCCCCTCCCCACCTTGAATATATAAAGCAACAGGCCATGGTAGCATTCACATCACATTGTTCTATCCACCCTAGCCCTCTCCGCAACTTGCACCTCCCTTCCATCAGTATCTCTGAGTTCACTACTCTCACTGCCCTCCCCCTCACTCCCTTGCTGCTCATCTTCGCCATCATCGCTGTCATCGCTTGTGTATTCTCCTTCGCTGCTTGACTCCCACGCTTCGTCACCAGGTGGCCGTCTTGGTGCCAAGCCAGCATCCCCAGCGTTCCTTGTAAGTCGTGCATTTTCGCCATGGTCGGTCTCGTCATCAGTAACTTCACACTCAGGTGGCTCGATCCATCCAGCAGGCACTACACACGGTAGCGCGACACCGATGCTGGCTGCGCGGTTTAGAAAGGCCGGGGCCGCTTGCCTGGTTAAGGCCATGCAGAGATGAGAGGTGAAGTGGTTGCAGTTCCGAGTGAGTAGATTGTAAGTAGGGCCTAAAAATTCGTTGGAGGCCTGTTCGCTGTAAGTAAAGCGGCTTAACAAACGGTGGGACGGTAGAAAGGTAGAACTCACATCCCGAATTATTTCTTCAATCTCCTGGTCGCTGGCATAGGTAAATCCGTGCAAAATTTCCGATCTGAAAGTTCCTCCCGGAGGCTCAGTTTTCGGCTTCGTCCAGTAAACACCAGTCAAACCTCGCCGATGGTGACCGCCGAACGCGTACTCTCTATCGTTGATGACAACACCGGAGTGGAGGAGAGCGACACCAAATGTCCAAATTATACTAGATAAACGCCCGGGTGGAAGAAGATCGTAAACGTTGATTATTACTTTCTTCTTTTGAAGACTCTGCGAGTGTGTGGAGCTCCGTGAGCTTCGAGACGGTGGAGGCATCTTTGATGTTGAATTCCAACTTGCTGCAGTTGCGTACCTTGAGAGAGTTATGTCTGGTTGGATCCGAAGTTGACGTATTATACCGTGACGCAAGGACTCGGTTGAGGTGGGGGGGGGGGGATCAGGGGGGACTGCTGGTAGAGGACATGTGTTGAGGAAGGAAAGAAAGGGAGCTCTGAGGGCTCAGTATTATAGATTCATCGAAAGGGGGGAGGTTGTAGGGCAAAGACATAGGAGCCACGGCGCAGATGTCTCTGGTAACAGAACTGGACAAGAGGCCCGAAAGCGAAAAAAAGCCTTTTGGAGAGCAAGCCCGCAGCCATCTTACAGTAGCATCCGACCGGTATCTCTTTCCTTTACCCACTCAAGCCCGGGTTTGTCAGTCATATAACCACCCAATCATCGGTGAGATAAGCATACTGCCAAGACATAAACCCGTTATTTCCTATTCTGTCACTCCCTCACTCTAGCGCCTGGGCATGGACACACAAAATGTATGGAAAGGTTTCAACCCCACCAACATTTGGTTCTCCTCTGTTTGTGCTTCCACCCGTTTGTAATTCTGAGGGTTTTGGCCTTGTTACACACCTTTCAACAGCCAGACAGACATAAGGAGAAGAGAAGAGCCGCCTCACCTCTCTTTTCCTTGTGCCTCCCTGCTGTTGAACCCCTCATCCACAACGACGTCTCTCTTCCCTCTTGCCAGACGCAGCCCCACAACAATCACTGGTTGCTCTCTATTGAATCACCATTCTCTTCCTCCAGCTTCTCCTTTGAGATCGCATTTGCTTGTCGTTATCGCTACGACAGTTTCCACCCGTGCTTACGCTAAAAAGGCCAGAAAAATGCCCCCAAAGAAGGCTGTTAAAGAGGAGAAGATTCTCCTCGGGAGGCCTGGAAATAATCTCAAGAGCGGAATTGTGAGATCTTTTCTCCTCGATGGTTGGTGCTAACCGGATTTGGGGCTGATGAAATTCTTTCTCATCACCACAGGTCGGACTTGCCAATGTTGGGAAATCAACCCTTTTCCAAGCCATTACCAGATGCTCGTTAGGAAATCCTGCCGTACGTAATTTTCTCTTCTCCCCCTTACCATTTTCGTTAGGGTGCATGGCAGTTGAAGTGTTTAAACGACTCTAACCCCTCATCGCCTTTGCAGAATTTTCCTTTCGCTACAATTGACCCTGAAGAGGCTCGTGTCATTGTTCCCGACGAGCGCTATGACTGGCTATGTCAACATTACAAGGTATCTATCCTGACCCGAATATTGTGCAGTCTTGAAAAGTATCTTCGCTGAGATTATGGACTAAAGCCTGTCTCTAAAGTCCCTGCCAATCTTACAGTTTACGATATTGCTGGCCTGACCCGTGGAGCCTCTACTGGTGCTGGGCTTGGTAACGCCTTCCTTTCGCATATCCGTGCTGTCGATGCCATCTTCCAGGTTGTCCGCTGTTTCGACGATGCGGAGATTATCCATGTCGAAGGGGATGTTGACCCCGTCCGTGATCTCCAGATTATAAATGACGAACTTAGAATAAAGGATATTGAGTTTGTTGAGAAGAATCTGGAGGCGCTGAAAAAGCAGACTGCAAGAGGTGGTCAAAGCTTGGAGATGAGGAAGCTGAAGGAGGAGCAGGCCATTGTTGAGAGCATCCTGAGCTGGTTGGTGGATGAAAAGAAGCCTGTTATCAAGAAATCTTGGGGAAACAAGGAGGTAAAATTATCCCGCCCCCCCCCATATCTCCCCAAGCACACTCCCTTCCATTACATGATGACAAAGAGTATCACACTCGATCATTAAAACCCAGCTCGATGAACGGCCTCGTCAATTACAACGCTTAGAGGCTCGTATTGATATGGATTTTAACCTGATATTAGTTCTCTGCATATCTGTTTTTCGTTTGACAAATTATCCTTTTGGCCTAACGCTAACTTTAGTAACATTTGTTAGGTTGAAGTAATCAACAATCTTATGCTTTTGACGGCAAAGCCTGTGATATTCCTCATCAACCTTTCAGAGAACGACTACGTCCGACAAAAGAACAAGCATCTTCTCAAGATCAAGCAATGGATCGATGAGAACTCTCCTGGAGACCCAATTATCCCGATTTCTGTCTCCTTGGAGGAGCGTCTCGCTGCTATGTCGGACGAGGAAGCTGCTGAGGAGTGCAAGAAATTGGGCACCAAGAGCGCCATCACTAAGCTTGTGGTGCTCATGCGCAGTGTCTTGAACCTTATCGGTTTCTTCACTACCGGGCCGGATGAGGTTCGGCAATGGAGTATCCGGAAGGGCACCAAGGCGCCTCAGGCTGCTGGAGTCATCCATACGGGTCTGTTCTCATATCCAGCTACCGTTTCTAAGCACCTTCTGACATATTGGGAATAGATTTCGAAAAGACTTTCATTCAGGCTGTCGTTTTCAGATACGCTGACTTGAAGGAGCTTGGTGATGAAGCGGCAGTCAAGTCGGGTGGAAAGTTGCTCACCAAAGGAAAGGAGTATGTCATGGAAGATGGCGATATGTATGTTTTCTCGATTCCCTGAGCTCGAGTAACCCACAGTATGCTGACATGATTTTATAGTGTCTTGTTTAAAGCGGGTGCTGCAAAGGGTTAAATCATATTTTTATGTATCCGTTCTCAGAGGGTGCCAGATATGGGGCCATCCATAGCCAAACCATGGGGTGGGAAAGGCGAGTAATAAAAATACTTCTCGGTAGTCTCCGTGCGACTTTTGCGGGAATGTGAGCTATAATGTGAATCCTATGGTACATCTATGCTGGGCCACACGCACGGCATTGTGTAAAGGTTGGGGTTTTCCTTGCCTCTGTTCTCCCTGCGACGCCCCTCTGTGCGTGATTCTGGTAGGCTGTGCTCGAGCAGCGTTGAAGGTAGTTCCTGTGCAAACTAGTCTCCCGCGTGTATCACATGAAATCTTAGTTATAGAAGTTAGCTCGGATCTACGCAAACTATTCGCAAGCATTCGATCACAGATTACAGGTTAGTTCACCGCACACGCCCGTCTGTTGTATCGATCCCGTAGAGCACATTGCGCCACGCTCGTCGCCATTCGTGAATACCGTTAATCCATTATTCCAACTTCTAAGACCTTTCTCTTTTCCCCCGAAAAAATGAAAAAAAAAGCCCCAAATTTTATCCCAAAATTTAACACAAAGTAAAAGTAATGTAGCGACCACCGGTAAGGAACACATCTCCACAGAGGCAGAAAGAAAAGGCTCCAGCTGCAGTGCCAATAATAACTTACTCTCGAGCAATTAGCAGAGGAAACAATTCCATATACCTAGAAAGAAAGAAAAAACCTCCCACACACAGGAACTCTGGAAAACATTACATTTCCCGTCGCTCAAGTTTGGTTCGGCCTTTTCCTTTCCTCTCTCGGAAAACTCCTACAATAAAAATCGCCCTTGAAATGAGTTTGTTTTTCTTAAGATGTTGACCGGGGTGGGGTGGGCTTATATACCAGCACCGTGGTATCTGCCAAGACTTTCGGCGGAAAGAAAAAAATGAGCAGTCCAGAGAGGGTAGGGTAACCGACATGGGTAGGGACTAAATCACGAAGTATTTTTCTTCTTCTTTCTTTCTTTCTTCTTCAAGTAGAATCTTTTTTTGAAAAGAAATCCCTCTGAAATATGCTAGAGCCTATTGTCTACGTCTGAGGGCATTTGGGTGTGGACAGCAGAGGGAGAGTGAGATCCTGGTACGGGCCCCATAATAATATTATGTTACTGACTTCCGCAGGTGTGGAGGTTGGGTGGGTGCGGGTGGAGATATATCATACTCTGCGGTTATGTTGTTGTGCTTGCGTTCGATGGTGTGGGCCGGGGGTGGAGTTTGGGGGACTTTGTGTCGTTGATGGTTAATTGCGGGTTGATGTGAATTGGAGAAGTTTTGTTCCAGTATCGTGTCTACCATACATTACTTTTATCATGCGCTACGCTAGTGTTATGGTTTTTCTGACCACCGTGCTAAATCTACGCCGTCTCAGCGACTTTTATTCTACCCTCCTTGCTATCGATGTAGAAACCTATTTCCTTAATCTCGTCATCAAGCGGTACGTACTTACACCCCTCCTCCGGCGAGAGGTACTCCATCCGCACCTTCAACGGCGCGATGCCAAACATCCTGCCGACGAGGCCTTTGAGCGTGGATATCGGCAATGACTTTGGAATCTTCTTGACGAGTGGATCTTTCCCTTCTGGTAGGAACTCTAGGTCTATAAGTCTTGTTGCTAGGGTCTTTTTTTCTTCGGTGCTTCTGTCTATGATGGGTTTGCCATGTCCTGTGGTTTATTAGCTCTGCAGGTGTTTGGAGAGGGAGGGGAGCCTACGTTCGCATAACTCCTCCCAGCGTTTGTGATCCCGCAATACCGTGTCCTCCATTCCTTCCTCCACTTTCGCTATTTCCCTCGCTATCCGATTGAGGTAGTAGAGCTCGGCATTAGCACGCTCGGCTTCGGTTATCTTGCTGTAATTCAACGCGGTAACTCTCGCTGGTGTCCTGGCTACAGCAAGCATGTGCGCTTCTTCTAGAGGCGTGCTGTTGAACAGCGGGTTATGTGAGATTCTCAGTGATGTCAAACATGGGAATAGAGGCGGGAGAAGGTCCAGCAGGGGGTATGTCCCCAGCGAGTTGAAACTAAGATCTAAGTGCTCGAGAGACGGGAATACCACGGGAGAGGACTCGGGTGTATGAATTGTTGAGATGGTATTGTGCGCTAAAATCAACTTTTTTAGCTGAGGGAGGCTGGAGAGTGGAAATATTGATGAGAGGGATGTGAAGGCGTTCTGCTCAAGGTTTATGGCTGTTAGTGTGTGCGGGAGTGTGATTGATTTGGGTATTTCGGCGGTGCTGTTGCGGGCCGAGAGAAGGGTGTGGATTTTGGGGAAGAATTGGAGGGTGTGAACTGTCTGGGCTCGTATGTTAGTTTGGATATTGAATGTATGGGTGCAGCAGAGGGGGGATGCGAAACGAACTTCAGCCCAGTCGAAAAGGGTGTTGTTAATTTCTAGACTGACAACACCTTCGAATGGGGGGTCCCCGTCTCCGATTTCCAGGGAGGAGAAGCGATTTCCACTATGATTCCTATTAGCTTTTCATGGACCTTTCAGGTCCCCATGCAAATATAAATACCTAATCCTTAATCCCTTCAACATCTTCAACCCCCTACAAACGCCCGCAATCTCCTCTAAACCCTCCCAAAGATTACGGGAAACATCCAATTCCTCAATCTCTGCCCCCAATCATTAGCCCTTTCGCCCCCTCTTTCTCCCTGTCCCAAGCATAGCCGAACTCACTAGGACAAGTATCAAGAACCTCCGCTACCCCATCCCCACGCACAATCTTCATCCCATCCAAAAGCACAACCTCCAACTCCCTCAGCCGGCCCAACTTCTCAAGGATCTTATCAAACCCCACCTCCTCGAACACCTTTGTAGCCGACAAACTGATCGGCTTCCCAATCTCGAACGAGATATCCTTCTCAGTTGTATATTTATTTCTCAGCGCCTCGAGAAAGGTAATGGATGGGTCGGGAACACGGGTTGTTCGGATGAAAGTGGAGGAGTTGGGGAGCTTTGCTACATATAAAAGACTAGATTAGTATCCAATATGTGTGGCCTGAAGGGCAATGGGGGTCACCTTCAAAGTACCTCTTCCCACCATGCTGGCCGGAATGTTTACCTCGGGAGACGTTGTCCCACTCGACTCCCAGCCATTCTCCCTCGGTGCCGGTTACGGGCCCAATGTACCGAACGGTGCATAGGCTTCCGGAGTAGCTGAGACGCTGGCCGATGTGGAAGGCTGACATCTCGGATTTGAGGTTGGGCTGTATGGTGTCGGGGGGCTAGTTGTGGGTGTTTGGTTGGAGCTTCAACCGGGTAACGGGTTCATGGGAGGTCACTCGGGAATTGCGGGGGGATTTGTGTTCGCATATGGTTTATTGCTCCTCTTAAATATGGTTTCTTTCTCCTTTCAAATGTTTCTTTAAGCTTTCATACTCATCACTGGTTGAAGCCTACTGCGCGTTCTTTCATTATTCATTTTGTTCCTTTCCGGTCACTCCTTTGATAGTCTTTGTTTTTCCTTGTTGAGGGAATGCGGTGGTAATGGCGGGACTCAACTGCTGTACTATATAGTTGAGCTGTGTCTTTCATATTATTTGAGGGATAAGCGTTGTTACAATAGGAGATCGTGACTACTTTCTATTATCACCTACCTCAACGGTAACTTTATGACTCGACCTGAAATGCTCCCGATATCACCGAGTTGACATATCTAGCGAGGTACGAAGCTGCTCTTTTAGTTTGCATCTTAGCGTGACTTAGGGAAACTATTAACACTGCAAGTGATAATCCTGCCTTAGATGAACCAAATTGTTTCAATATATAATCGGAACTCGGACTGTTGCAATATGCGCTCGGAACTCAGACGAAGAAGTGAGGCTGGGCTTGTCTAACTAAGGACATACTGTAATAATATGAGAGATGGCTTTTACACAGAAATTCTGTATGCCAAGCTATGTATTAGTGTGGGGCTTACAGTCCGCCAAAAACATTGTGCGACTGCTAAAACTACTCTATGAAATCATCCTACCGGTAGACTAGAGTGAGAAAGCGTAGGTGGGGTATGTGAGTGAGGAATGAATTAGTTCTACCCTGCATTGTACGGCTTTGCTATTGATCTCGGGCCCTTTCAAGAACCTAAATGGAGTCTGGGCGCGACTGAGCGGAGCTGTTAAGGGTCTTTACAGCTATCTGAAAAGACGATCAATTGTTAAGCGATATTAACCCAGCTCTAATACGGGTGCAAACCAATGGTTGCAGTGCCCAATAAAGCCTGAACAGAGAGTAGACTTATGTGTTCGGCCATAGAACGATGAAAATTTCGCATCCCGTCCGCTCTGCGGTAAACAAGCATCGTATCGTCCGGTTAGTACTACAGTGGGTGACCATGTGGGAATCCCGGATGCTGAACTCTTTTGTCCTTTTTTTTCTTCCTTATTCCCTTTTCATATGTTGGGGGGATTGTCTGGAAGATGGGCTCTCAACTATGATACACTTTTTTTCCCTCCACTGCTGCACTAGTTCACTTCTGACAGGAAACATTCACCTAGGTGATTAGATATTACCCTCCGGTTGAGCGAAGGCGTTGGTTAGGGCACTATCGGGAGCGGTGATATAATCTGGTGTTAAGTGAACTCCTCTTAGATTGGCCGACTATGGTGCCTTGAGTGTTACAAGGGGTGGTTTTTCGATAATTGTGTCGGATCTCTGGGCCTGCTCTTTGTGAGGTCCAAGGCCTCTCCACGATCTCGCCTATTTCCTATACTTCACTATTAAGTCTCTCAACTTCCCACCGAGGATTTTACCATAATAGCTGCGGTCCGAGGCCTGGGAGCTCGAAGATATGTTGGAATTGAGAACTCCAGGGAGGCCCTTTTTGAACTCTAGATGAAGAGCTGACGATCCTTAAGCCTTGGTCAACCAACCTAGTGGGATCGTATCATGTCTTGGGTAGAAGGCGAGTAGTTACCAAAGCCTAGTCTTATGTACAGTACAACAAGGCGAAAATCCAACTCTCAGAAATCTATGCATATGGTTTATTCTGATTTATCGCAACCCCTCCTACCAACTACCGGCTATTGAACCAAGAAATATAGTTATAAAGAATAACGTGATATCGTAGCAGACAACCCCTCTCAACCCAATCACCCCGTCTTCTTAATCCACCCATTCATAGTGACAATCAACCTAACTAACTCCCAATCCCCACCCTCACCAACATAATCACAAACCACAACACCCGTGCTACCATCGCCGTGTTCCTTCCCGGCGACATGATCGATAGCCAAATGCCTCTTCGTTTCAACATTAACTTTTTCGGCAACATTCTCAGGCCAACACCCCACCTTCCAGAAGTTACTTGCAGACAAAAAGTTTACAAACAATTGCTTGGTGGTATTTGGGTCTAAGGGTTTCGCCGAACGCTCCAAGTGCTCTTTAACGTAAGTGACCTTCCTATTTATGGTAGCGGGCTCAAGCACCTCGCAAAAGTCCTGAACACGACATGTACGGGAGGGTGTATGCGAATCCGGGGTGTTATAATCCCAGTGCTCGGCGTTGATGCCGAATTGCTGCATATCACCTGGTAACGTGAATCTGCGAAAGAGGATCGCTTTACCACGGACTTGGCCGAGGGTCGGTATGTTGTCTTCCAAGTACCATCTTGAAGCTTCTTTGTCGATGTATCCCTCCTTCAACACCTTCGCAAACTTGGCGTCGTCGGCGTCACCGCGGCCTTCCCGCTTTAGCGAAATGACGATGCACTCATGCGGATTACCATCCAGGAACGAGTACGCAGCTTTGAGGACCTCGTTCAGGTTCTTGAATCCTGTTAGAGAGATTGGGAAGGCCCCGTGGACGAGGGTTAGCGTGTTTGGGCCGTCGACCTGGCACCTAACGTCGAAGAAGCGGATTCCGTTTTCCAATTGTTGCTTTGGGCCAACAGCCTGGCAGCGAACGGATGGGAGCGCGGTGTAGCTCGTTGGTGTATTATGCGTGCCCGGAATGGAGATCAGGCTCAGCGGGGTCTCATCCTTCAGCCGCTCCATCCATCCGCCCAGCGCGGCGCTGGACAGGAGGGCGAGGTGACTATGGTTCCGGTGAAATACCGCATTAAACTTATGCTCCGTTCCAGGACTCAGACAGTGCACAGCCGGGGTGTGGGAATTTAGGTCTGCGCGGAATTTAGCCTCGCCAACCGTGAAGGCCAATCGCACGACCTCGTCCTTGTTGATCTTGATTTCTGTCTGCATGATCCCAAACGCCGGTAGGCATATCGATATATCCTCTTCAGAGAAGGCTTGGACATTCTCCGCGATCACCTTGGAGGATGGTCCAGCTGGCGGGTGTATGGGGAGGGTCTTCGCGACAAAGGATGTGAAGTTGTGAGTTAGATTTCCGATGTTGGTTATGTTCTTGATCGTCACGGGCTGGGGCCCTGGCGCCTTGGGTTGCGGGAAGCGCGACACGCGGGTTACGGTTATTTCTGTTGAGGATAAGTTCCGGATCGTGAGGTTTTCGTGCGCCATTGCGGTGGTTGAGCTAAGTGGGGTACCTAGGTTTCAATTCGGTGAGGCTAAGGGGGAGAACGAAAGGGATGAGAGGAAGTTAGGGTGAGGTGCGTGTGGCGCGTCTGATTGGGTAGACTGGTTGGTTTCCGCCTACGGGTACTGCGGGAGCTCCCGGAATCCCACTACCGGATTATCTATTGAAACGCCTTCCCCCGTTTGGCCTACTCGAGTACGGTAGGTTTAGTTTGGCAGGTTAATAGAATTGCGAGTGCCAGCTAATGAGATCCAACACGGGTAGTGAGTTGATTTTATGCTGTGTTAAGAAAATGTTAATCTTTCTCAGGAGTTGTTATCTCCTAGCCCAGAAGTTATAGGGCTGGCGGGGATTTCAACAGTTTTTATGGTATTTTATCCGAATAAGGAATCATTTAACGTCAGTAATCGAGTACGAGTGCTGCATTATTCTAAGACCCGGCATCCGCATAGTGTTTGGAATGGAGATTGTTGTTAGAATATGACCATGCCGCAACCGTTTTCTCTGCATATGTAATATTTGGCTTTGGGATGGAATGGTATATTTCATATTTCAGGCGAGATTGAAATATTTTACAATATATATCATACCTGAAATTTCCCATAGTTTTAGATCTTTCGCTGGAGCTTGGAATATAAACCTTAAGTCACTAATATTGCACTCTTCCGGCATCACAAGTCTACTCATAGAGACAATTGAGCGACGCATTTTATCAGATTGGAGCCATCTCATTATTTGAGCTTGGGTGTAGCGTGAACTAGCCATAGAGAAAAGGCTTGACTGGGGAAGTCCAGATTTCAGATCTCGTTCTTTAACTTAGAGCCTCACCTCGCAATGCTCTTCCTCTACTAGAGAGGTGGGTTTCCCGCCGTATGAAAGGCAAATCCTATCGTAATTCATTATATGTAACTTACCCCCCTTTAGAGCACCCAAAGAAGGCCCTCCCAAAATCCTCAAATTCAAATAATTACTCACTTCTATATACCTGGCACTAGGGAATGCCTAAATTATTTTGGGGTCTAATTTAGGGGTATGTGAACTATCTAATAAGATGGAGCGCCTTTTTAGTTCTTCGAATGATTGATGCTCCAGCTGCTATCTCCACCTTGTGATTCAACCCAATGAGTTATGCGCAATACACTGCCATGGACTGGTGGAGCTTTTGCAAGACGGTATTAATAAACCCTCCCATGCCCACTGCATTTCTAGCTTAGATCTCTACAGAGGAACTCCCTACCATAGATTTGCTAAGCGTTATGGTGCTATTTATGAATAATTCTGATGGCAAGAGTGGTGGTAGCTGAACGAGATCGCAAAGAATGAATCATATCCCCCCTGATATTCCTTAGGAAAATCGAAAACAGGCTGTCATTTCGATATGGTTGTTGGGGGGAGTAGTGGAGTATTTCTATATGCCAGTAGAAATCATGGGTGTCCAAGGGACTGATTATCTTATCAGATGCACTCTATCGATCACCATTCCCCTCGCACAAAATTTTGGGCCTTCTGAATAACCTGGAACCTGATAGGGATATATTGGGTAGGCCGGCGCTCATTCGGACTAGGGTAGGCTGACTTTCACTTCCAACCTTAGTAAACATACTATGATATAAGGCTCTCAGAGGTCACAACTCACGAGTTACTAATGAGATTTGCCTCCCGGGGGTTCGTTGCAGCTGGAATGTTTTTGATACCGGAGCCGTGAGTCTTACGGGTAAGGGGGTGTGGGGGGAATCCGCCGGACATGGAAGGTTTCATGATATTGTCCCCTCAAACACTCGGAGCCTTTTCCATAGCGGGAATCGCGGATGGAGGGATGGAGAGAGCCTAGGGTGAGTTAGTAGTAAGCTCAATTTTACATTGTGAACCGGCTGCGGAGGACTGGTCGATCGTAGATTTCTTGTTTCGTAAAAACTTTGATGGTATATATATATAATCAAAGGAATCATATCTTGTGACCAATACAATCAGTCGTGAACAGTGGCAGACACGGCAACTAAATCACATTATTACGTAGGATATTACTTTATCTGACGCATCCTAGGGTACGCAAGTGTGCTCACGGAGCTCGCGGAGGCCTTCGTAATCTGCCTCCTCTTGATTCTGGATCCAGGGCAAGTAGAGGATTTGTGGTGAGAAGTGTTTTTAGTGCCCTTATGATACATGGAAAATCCATAAACTAAGGGAATGACGATGGGTGAGGAAGGTGACTACTATTACTATGATTGGGCTGATTGAATTCCTCTCTTCCATCCCTTCGTCTCCCGGTGTTCCCCGAGAAACTCTGAAACTCTCTTCCTCTATTCTTCTATCCAGCTCCTGCAGCCTGCATACACCCTCGTTCCCGTCTCCAGCCGGCCCCTACATCAGCCTTTGAGAGGGCACAAGTCTGTGACAGCTTTCCTATCCTCTACTATTGAATACCGGAAACCTGAGACGAGGGCGCCGGGCTATAAGACTGGGTGATACCTCATGATTCGAAATCACCGTGTGGGCAGTATTTAAAACCCGACGAGTTCTAATCAATTCCCCATGTCGATATACCAACCTCTCCCCTTCTCCCCTTTCATTGACCTAACCAACTGCCATTTTGAGCCCCCTTGCAATAAAGAACATTCACGCCCAATCACTCGATTAAGCAAAGATGGTTCTGAAACACGGAATGCACAAACACCTATTAATGGGTGTACCCAGAAGCACCGCATAGTGACCCATCTACCGCTACAACAAAACTAGTGTGCAGGTAGGTAATGCCAGCCTGCGCGAAACGGGTTACCGTGGTCGAGCAATCAGAGATTGGACGAGCCGATCGTAACGTGACATGGCATGATTCTAGCCGTGGTCAGAACTCCGAAGGAAGCAAGCACTAGTCCTATGTTGACCCCTTGACTCGCCTCGCCGCTTCTATGCCACGCAATATGTAGTGAGACAAGGTGTTTCGAGATGTAGCCGGCACAGAAAAATATGGGCGATACTCACTCCCGCCTCTGCCGCCATCGCCTCTTTACCAACACCGCACCAAGAGAGATTTTTCTCCCTTTCTACCCATCTCATTCCTGCGAGTTCAACTAGTCGAGGGATGGAACTTGCCAGTTATTCCCTATATCCCTTATCCTCCTTCTTCTCGCTTCTCAAGTTCTAATAATAACGTATTACAGTAACACAATGCAGTAGCTGAAAACTTATTACACCTTAGTTTTATATATATACAAGTTCGTTATCCCGTGACGCTGCCTGCTGGAACTAACCGGGCGGGTGCTAAGCTGTGCTGGGTAGTCTTCTCTAGGTGATGATGCCACTGTTTTCTTGCCCGTTTGCGTGCCCTATGGGTCTAGGGTAGCATTTGTGGCCGCTCCAGTGGGAGCCACGCATGAAGCTCCTATCATATCCTATACACGCCTCCTTCACTGTCACTACTTACGTTTAGTAGATATGATAAGGTTTGATTTGGAATGCGTTTGTTTTTCCCGCCGTGCCAGCAAGGAGGGAGGGGGGAACCAAGGCATCTTATCACATTACTTGTAAAGCTTGTATTATTATGCTGTTAGTAGAGGGATCACCGAAGACCTGCCTAATCCGAGCCAATCCAACCCTAGCATTATAGCTAGAGTGGTGTTTGGGAAATGGCCGAAGGGGAAAGAGAGGAGACGGGACACCTCCTGCGTTGTTCATATCCTAGCTAACGATCACACCACAGAGCATGACATCCTCCACTCCCTCATTTTCCTCCGCGCATTGCATTGGGGGGAGGGGGCATTTAAGAAGTTCTAGAAGGATGGATGGAATGACCCTTGCATGTCTGATCAGGTCAGGTCAGATCAGAACTTTTTTCTTCTTTTCCTTCCTCTCTTGTAACTTTACACATTAACGAGTATGAGACTAGAAACAGGCTACCATAGCTGACTCCCTTCGATTTCTTGGCTGCTTGCTGCCACAAGGCAAGTCGACTCAAGATATCATGTCGTGTTGTGTTTTCGGGCTCCTAGTTGGTCCATGTGCTGCTTACTTCGCGTCCGAGAGGAATATCCTGGATGGCCTGGGCCTTCCTTACCAGATGTCCTACCTACGTGGCTATTATTTACATGAGACCAGCCAGCTAGATTCCATGACATTGTCATGAGCGTTCTTTTTTATTCTTGTTATTCTAGAAGAATTTATTTTCCTCCTCCCCGGCAGTCGAAATGGGGAATCACATCAAGAGCCTTGACGCACAGTAATATGTACAGTAATATGTACTCTACGGTGAGGGGTGGGGAAAGAAAAGGGGAGGGGGCGCTTTGTTTGTTTGTTTGTTTCAAAACAATTACCCGCGGGAACACAGTACAGGCAAGCGGACAAACGAAAATTTAATGGAAAAAAATGAATGAAAAAAAGAAAAAGTAAGCTCGCTCTCTCACACCATACAGGCATTTTTTTATTTTTTTTATTTTAGCCTTTCTTCCTTTCTCAATATTCCCACACCGTATTATTTTTTTCTGCACAACCGGAAAAAAAAGAAAGAAAGAAAAAAAAGTTAACGAACAGCTTGTGAAAAGCCATCTAGATGCCAAAACATCATTGTTTGTTGGACCTTACTGTCGCTGGCTTGTGCTTTTCTAAAAAACCCCAGCACGAATCCAGGTGAGGTTGGTCGGTAGTACTGCACAATATCCAAGCTTCGTCCCTTCTGCCGCGGTGGCACGGAAAGATGGAAGGGTTGTACAGAGGAGGGGAGAAAGTATGCTACAAAGTTTGGCAGGGGTGAGGTGACACGGGAAGAAAGAAAGAAGGCAGAAAGGAAGGAAGAAAGGAAGGAAAGAAGGAAGGAATGCCGGCCGTCGAACCTTGCTACACCACTATACCCCAGCCCAAGTGAGATTATAGTAGCTTGGAGAGAAATAGAAACGCGCTTTGAAGGGGGTTGGTCAAGTGTGGTGGCGGTTTAGCACATTAGACAGAGCAATTACCGAAAGACAGGAAACGAAAAAGGTCATTCGTATAGTAAATACTGTGTACTAGTACTATACTCCAGTACAGAACATGCAATCCCTCTTCTCCCCTCCTCGTTTCGCTGAACATGTGTTTACACCACATTATACCACACCTGCCAAATTACACGAAAACTTGGTGTCTACCGAAAAGGGCTTCAACTTGCGATAACTTCCTTTCTTTGCCTTTTACCATAATACTTGATCTTCAGGTAGTCTGAGGTACTGTACATGCGGAGGTGGAAACGCGCCTAACAACCGGAGAACCCCGCTCGAGGGAAACCTACCACCCAAATACCCTACCGGGCCATGAGGAAACACTACGATATTAACAAACACTCGTAAACTAGCCCAATGCAGGTTCCGTATTCACTCTTGCCGGAGCAATCGTCAGTCTGAGTTTAAATACTCCCTAGTCCAGTCGCTTGTCCCAAGCAAGAAGCACTATACTGGTACGGTACTGTATCGGAAAACAGGGATCCACATAATACTGTATATTGCAAAAGATCAGCGCGTATCTGAGCGCCCACGCAAATCCTCAGCCCTTGTTTTCGGATACTTCTTGCCTTGGGCACGCGCAAGGCGAAAGGGTATACCCCAATAATTGTAACTTCCCTGCCAGCAAGCGGTAAACTTGAGAGTAGAGTAGAATCATACTACCGTCCATCGGTATTGTAGAGAAAATCCGATCTGGGAGGAGGGGTTCGGCACTCGCACCTCTCTCTCACTCCCTCCTTCTTCTTTCCGCCTTTCCGCCCTTTTTTTCCTCTGGGTACGGTACTGTGGCTGTTGCTTTCGCTAATATATATCGATATATACAGTAGTGCGGTAGCGGTAGTAGTGTTTTTTTTTGTTTTTTTCTCGTTAAATCCGTAGCTACCGTTTCAAGCGCACGCTAATATAAGGTAGACACTTTCCGGGGCACAAACCGTTGGATTCGGGAGATGTCTTGTGGTGATTGTATGGTAGTAGTGCTGGTAGAGATTAACATATCCCGTATTCACACTGTATTGCAGGGGACACTTAGTGATCCTCCGTCCGTGTGCGTACTCTATTGCCTAGCGCCACTCGGGGCTAGAACTCGTGATAGCTAAAGCGCACTTCTGCATCGGTCATGGCTTGTGGGTGGGTAAGAATAGGTGAGCTGAAGATGAAACGGGGGGAATGAAAGGAAGCGAGTTGGTTAAGAAGGGCTAGCATGATGTTCGGTCTGAGTCCCATATCTCAAGGGTACCATAAGTTAATTGATAACTTTCTTTCCATAGACGTTTGGAACCGATTTCCATGTTCTACTGGCTCTATCTCTGCACTGAAAGGGAAATGTTGAAAAGGATTGAGTTGGTCGAGTATGGTGGGTGAGCATTTGAAAATATGTTCTATCGAATTGGTAAGCACTCCACAAAATCTCTAGTGATCACTCCGAGTATAAAAACGAATTCGAAAAAGAAAAGAAAAGGAAAGAAAACCAATTCTAATGAAAATATTGCAACCCTCTATAAATCTGGTCCCAAGACCCAACGGCCCGTTATTAGGCAGCCGATGTCACAGAAGTTTATGGGCTGGACCTGGACTTTACCATTTGTGAAGTGCATATTATATCGAAGATTCACAACTAATAGCCGGAGAGTGAGATTTGGGTCTCCCACACACCCAACCTTCAAATCATTATATCTCGCCAAAAAGTTAATTTTTCCCAAGGACCCCCCCCCCCCCCCCAATTATATCTTCCGAACCTCTAGATTACCTCCTTTCGCAGAGAGGAAGAAGCTAAATTAAATGTTCTCGTTGTTGAGGAGCTGAGGAGCCTTAGTAGTTTGAAATTGAACACCCCTTCGGGGTAAAAAGTGCTCCCGTTAGATAAAAACTTTTACCAACCATACCCATTTCTGCATGCCCCATGCTAGGCAACCTCCCTTCTCCCCTCTTCCTCCAACGGCCTAATGCTGTCCTTTTTGCACTTCGCACTGGGGGTTCACCGGGGGGGGGGTGCTGCCGCCTAATATCTTGCCCGCAGGGGGAACTCGCGGTAGTAGTAGAGGCCCCTGGGATAATGAATTGATCGATTGATTGATGCTCCTGTGACGGTACGGTATTCTCCTACGCTGCGGTACTTCCGGTACTACGCGCACGATCGTGTCCAACAAGGTAGTCTGCGGTAAGTTCCGTGCACCCTACTTATACTGCGCGCATTGATTGAAACACTCGATATTTGCTCCCTCGCCTGCCGGCACACTAACAGCGTGAAACGGCTCCTTGATTCCCAAAAGATCTGTGCAGCATTACTATGCTGTATGATAACGCCCCTCGTTTCTGCGAGTAAGCTCGTTTACGGTAATCGCTTAGCCCGCTGCGGTTCCGTGCCGCATTGCCTTCCCCCAGGCGGAGAAAGAAAAATATAGGGCGGCCGAAAATTTGATGCTCGCATCACGATGGTAATCGCATTTCCCCGGATCGACTCGGGCGTGCCGATTTGATTTATCATTACATTTATTAATTTATCTCGTTATTATTGTCCCCGAGCGCTACGGGGAGTAACTCTGCTGGGGGCGATGAGATTTTCCGGCACTGTGGGGGTCGTGTGGTCGTCGTCCAAGTTAGCTAACCCACGAAAAAGAAGAGGATGATCACAGAGTTTTTCGAGATTACTGTTGGTTTCAAGTGATCTCACAGGTACCCGAGTACAGTACACACATGTGAGCACGGATGATAAGTGAGATGCAGAAATGTGGACTATAGTATCAATGATCGTAGCGGCCGGATTGGAAGTGGGGGGTTCCACAACCACACTCACCGCCACCACAAGCCCCCATCTCACTGCATCGCAGAATTTATCATACAGGCTCGGCTGGGGAAAGCAAGGAGATTTTAAGACAGCTCGTCCCGAAGCCCGCCCCCCTCCCCCAAATTCCCGCCGGGTAGGTTATGTATTTCTGCTTACACACAGTATGCATCGCCTAATCAATACGCCGACAGTACCCTACACAGAAAAATATTCCTTCCGGGAGGTCTCATGCGGTGTGTAATACAATCCCATCCGCGGTTCCTGTCGAGAGCTCCTCCCAGTATGGAAGCGGGATCCCCGGACGGAAGTCCCCCGAGAAATTTTTTACTCATCAATGCTCGCTACCCTATCTCTCGGGACGGAAGCTGCAAGGCCTCGGGGGGAAGCGGTACCGTACAAGTGCATGCAGTAGCGGGGCGGGGCGGGGTGGAGGCAACGGAGGATAGGAGTTGTGAAAAAGGTTCTGGAATAATGATAGATTAACACTTCTCCTGCTCATAATCACCAGTATCATCACCACCATTTCAGTAGCCCCGCCACGAAAAAATCCAACGATCCCTGAACATATTCAGGGTTGGACGCAAGGCGAGTTTTTGTCAATTTATAGCTTCAAAGAGAGCAATCTAAAGTCAGCGGAGCCGCAGCAACCCCGCCCCCCATTACCCCGCAGAGCTTGTGTTTGCGCGCTACAGTCGATACAGTACAAAGCGACGACACCTCCAACGACCATAGTATAACATGTCTTCCAATAAGAAGAAGATCCTATTACTTGGGGAGATCGAACAGTAGGTTCAAACCTTAACTCCAGTTCCATTTTTTTCATTTTTTCATCTCTCTCGCACGTGCGAAGAAAAAGGCCAAGAGAAGAAAAAAGTGAAGGGAGAAGAAGAAAAAAAAGCGAGGGAAGGTAGGTTACATAGAACTGACCAGGCGAGATTAGTGCACACTCGGAATGGAGTTCGCTGGGCGATATCGCCGAGGTCATCGTTCCCAAAGCACGCGATAGAGCGGAATTTATAGAGGAAAGCAAATCAGGCGCATTCGATGGCGTCTTCGGTGCCTATCGAACCTTTGCCTCGGAAGCCATAACAGGCCGAATAGACGAGGAGCTTGCGAGCGCCTTGCCAAAGAGTCTGAAGTTCCTCTGTCACAACGGTAAATATTGATCACTTTTTTTTTTCCTTTTTCCCCCTTCCTCCCGGCCGATCGCCTGCCAAGAAAATGAGATTATCACTATCACCAGGAACATTAACATGAACAAAACGGAAAAAAAAAGGTGCCGGTTACGACCAGATCGATCCAGAAGCCTGCACACGGCACGACATCCGAGTGTCAAACACCCCGACAGCTGTCGACGACGCAACGGCGGACGTAAACGTCTTCTTGATAATCGGGGCTCTACGTAACTTCAACCAGGGCATGGTCCAGCTGCGCGAGGGCAATTGGCTCGAGGGTATCCCTCTGGGACACGACCCGGAAGGGAAGACCTTGGGCGTTCTGGGACTCGGCGGGATAGGTCGTGCGCTGAAGAAGCGGACAGACGCCTTCGACATGAAGGTTATCTATCACAATCGGACACGCTTATCCCCAGTTCTGGAGAACGGGGCAGAATACGTCAGCTTCGATGACCTCCTTTCCAGGTCGGATGTCATCAGTTTGAACCTCCCCTTGAACGTACGTAATCCCTCCTCCACCCCCTCCCCCCCCAAGACAGACCCAGATCCATTGGTATGGGCCGTGGTACCGTATAAGGCTTCTGGCCACCTCGAAAATGGCTAACATACCGAGGACGTAACCCAAAAAAATCACAATCCAGTCTGCAACAAGACACATAATCTCAACCAAAGAATTCTCAAAGATGAAGGACGGCGTAGTGATCGTGAACACAGCCCGCGGCGCAGTGATGGATGAGGACGCGCTCGTGCAAGCACTTGCGAGTGGAAAAGTGCGCAGCTGCGGGCTCGACGTGTTCGAGGATGAGCCAAAAGTTCATCCGGGCCTTTTGTCCAACCCCAGCGTTATGCTGATCCCACATATGGGAACTCATTGCTATGAGGTACGCTATTGCCCCTCGCGCAGGCACCGGAAGTAGAGGGAAACTGATGGACTGGAAATAGACCCGAACAGCGATGGAATGCTGGGCGATTGATAACCTGCGCTCTGCGATGTCCATTGGGAAGTTGAAGTCTCCAATACCTGAACAGGCTAGTATGTGAGATACCTAAGTTAAGGAGATACAATACGTTCGTACATTCAGAATTACATACATAGATACATACAAGCTAAACCTCATTCATATATCTATTTATCCCACTCTCCACAGGTCACAATATCCCATCTCCGGGTCCAAACCTCGAGAGTCTCAAACCAAAGTGGCGGAGCCACAGCCAACCGAGTGGTGATGTGTACCAACGATATAAATAGACCAGAACTACTGTATAGAACTTTTTTGTTTTTCCTTTCTTTTTCCTTTCCCTTCCTCACCCTTCACCATATCGGTAGAATAAACCCTGCCCACTTACCCTAAGGTTCGGTAAAGCACGGCACTATATTTACAGTATAGTGCCCTAACGTGCGGTAGATGATCGGCGAAACGGTTAGTTGGACATATGATATGATACATTACAAGTAGGCCGGATATGATAGGATTAGGTTTTACGCCATAAGTTATTTAAAAGGGAAGCAGGGAGGGAGGGAGAGGAGATAGGTCTTATTTCTCGGTTACTGATACGGTGGTGTTGTTTGTACTATGCTGGGGTGGCAGAGCATTGGGAGGGGGGGGGGGTCATCACAGGATGATATGACATGGAGCGTGATAGTCGTAGATTTCTGGATGTGGATGGCTACAAGTGCATCCTACCATACCATACCATACTATAGCCAGCCCTTCTTACCTTTTTTTTCCTCTTATCCCCCGATTTGCACTATACTACCGGTACTTATCATGGCAGTAAGTAGAGTATTGTATTAGTATTCAGAGAATCCCCACCTCTTATAGTACCATCAAACGCATATCTCCCCATGCATAGTAATATAAACACTAACCTCCAAGCCCACACTCTTCAGAACCCCATCCGACCACTTTATAAAAGAACTGTAATGAAAAGAAGAGAAAAAACACAGCACGATACCATAACCAACAGTCAATGATTCCGAACTCTTGTATTTATATCATAGCATTGCAGAGGTAGGTACAGTAGGTAGGTCAGTTCTTCAGTTAGTTTGCTACCCACAGGGTTCATGGCACCACAATACCGTAGTAAGACTGCCCCCCAGAGCATCGTACCATAGTGTACTATACATCCACATCTAGCGAATCTTCCTTCCTTCCTTCCTTCTCTAGACGAACACCGCGCTGTGCGGTGCGGTGCGGTGCGGGTAGGTAGATTCAAGTGCTCTGAAACTCGGATGTTTTATTTATTGCGAGTTACCTTCAAGCAAACTTTGGCAAGCAAACAAGCAAACAAGCAAACTTTGGCAAACAAGCAAACAAACAAGCAAAACAGCCCCGAAAGCTATTATGTACAGCCCAGTACAATACAGCCTAGCATAGTACTACCACTTCCAGTACCACTACTACCATCCCTCACAGACCAACTATACTACAAAAATCCACACTCCAGTACTCAACCCCCCCCCCCCTACACAAACACACAAACAAGAAACCAAGGCAAAAAGAAAAAATAAAGAAATAAAGAAACCATTCCACCTTGTCAAACCCTGTATCCACTTTCTAGCAGGCAATCAGACTATAGTCGAGCAGATTTGTCGTTGTATGATAAACTCACCTTCTCTAAGAGTGCTAGGGCCTGTTTGGATACAACGGTTCCGTTCCGTTCCCCCCCCCATACAAATGACCCTTTTTCTTTCTTCCGTTTCAAAACGGAGACAAGGTCATTTTCACAGCAGAAAACGGTCACCCCCAACGGAACGGAACCGTTGCAGCCAAACAGGCTCTCAGGAGGTGGTAGGTAGGGTTGAACGAGTTGAGGTACTACAGGTATGATACCTCTCAACTGAGTGCAGGATACTCGCCTATTTATAGACCTGGTGAGCGTTCAGCGAGGCATCAACCCTCAGCAAGGCTTGGCATAGCTTGACACCAAATTTCGACATTCATCAAACCAAACTGCTAACAAATCCTTGCCAAGCCTCGCCTCGCTGAACGCTCACCCGGTCTATGATACTACCTCTGCGGCCCGTTGAAATGTACGGTTACTCGTAATTGAACGACGTTTGTGAACACGACTGCTATTGCATGACACCCAGATCCGTGCAAAAAGGTTCAATTTTGCTTGTATGCTATCGTAAACCTTGGTTGTATTGTTTATGTCAACTACATAATATTATCTGGATTGTGTGCCGTAAAAACTGGAATAATTGGACCTCGCGCTATAATAGTATGTTGACTTAAGATATGTCTCGCCAAGGTTCATCATACTACATTTGTTTAAAATTTTCCTCTTTCTAATCACTTCGCCACTTCGAATCACCGTAGTAATATCAAGAGCTACTGTATAGGTAATGCTAGCCGGGAGTCAACAGGTTCAGAATGGCAAATACATAAGCCGGTAGTAGTCCCCTCCCACTTATGATAGCTTCCGCTAGATGAGAAATGTCTTCTTCTTCTTCTTCTTCTCAGGCTATCTTCGAACAAGCTACTTGGAGAGAGAATTGGGAGTACGGAACCAAAAACGGCATTAGCTCGTCCTAATACCCGAAAGAAAAGCCAATGATGCAGTTTTAAAATGGTGGAACTTGTATCATAGGTTTCTCCCTCATCGTATCCCTATATTATAATATTCAATTTCTATCAATTTAATTGCCAGATTTCACACAAGGATGTGGTATATACAAATGGATCCAATTCAGGCCTTGGAAGAAAGGATTCGATGCAAAACACACATCTGTGTGCAACAACTTCTTTCATAGAAGGCAAAAAGAAATCGCAAAAAGTCCAAGGGTCACAACCCCCGCATGTCAAACTATTCTCACATACTATATAAGAGACTCCTCCAGTCTTTCACTCTTGGAAGCTCAAGAGGGCAGGCAGGCACAGGTTAGTTAGTTGGGTCCATACAAGTATGGTGGGGGGGGGGGGGGGGACACTTAGAACCGCCTCAACAAGAATCACATCAAGTCTCAACAGCAAGAGAACCAAAAGGTTTGCGCTATCAATGAGAGTCGATTGGGAAATTGGCTGCAGAAGGAAAATTTCATTGATTTCATGCGAAAAAATAACAGTGCCAAGTGCTCGAGTAAAATGAAGTTGAGAGTTGCCCTTAACCACCGAACGACGGGCGATTTGGTATCATACCTATGATACCGTGATGCGCAGCTCCCTGGAGGAACTTGTTATTTGCTGCTCAGGAGGAGGATCAAAAAAAAAAGAGGATCCTAACTTCGGACCCTCATTGTAAAAGATCACTGACCCAATCCCCCCCCCCCCCCCAACACCCCCATAGCCAAAAACCCCATCCCTATAATCCACCTATAACAATACTTTACTACTCTATGATAATTTTATAATACCTCCTCCCACAGCCCACTTCCCAACAAACACATTATACCTATCATACCAACCCTCCACGGGGGGCAAAAAAAAAAAAGCAAAAAGCGAAAAACATCGGAAAATTCCTCGGTACCGGTGTTCGGCCATGGTGCTTCCTTGCTTGCCTGCTTACTTGCATATCATAACTTATTTACTTAGTTAGAGTACTTTTACTTTTACTTGCTCGAGTGTGCTCGCTGGCTAGTTACCAGGGGTATGCTAGGGATAATATATTTGGGGGAGGGGTGTGTGGGGTTTTGGGGGAGGGGGGGGGGGTATGGTAGTCTATTTATTTCCTTGTCAATATGCATGGTGGGGATATTTATTATGGTTGTTGTTGCATAGGGTATATGTCTGTCTGTCTGTCTGTCTGTCTGTCCGTTGCGGTAATAAATAAATAATAATAATAATAAAAGTAGAGTAAGAGTGGACAGGGCATGCTGGTCCGGTCAGTGGGTAAGTAAAGTAAGTTGGTCAGTCAGTAAGTCAGTCAGGGAAGGGGATGGAATCATGGAAGCGTGGGAGGAAAGAAGAGAGGGAGGGATGGGTGGATGGATGGATGGAGGGGTCCATGGCTTGGGGTTTTCTCAATTCTTTCACTTTCGCCTCTTCTCCTTCACTTTCCCTTTCCCCTTCTCCTTCTCCTTCCCTCTCGCTCTCGTTCTCGATTTCGATTCCGATTTTGTGCGCAAGGCGTCCGCTGCATACACCTTTCTGCTGGCTGGGTGTGGGGGACTTATGGAATTGTTTATTGTATAGTGGCGTATAGTGCGAGGGTCCCACGGTACTTGCGTTATATCATATAATTATCTTTTTGGAGGAGGGATTTCGGTCTCTTCCCTTACGCTTGGTTTTCTTTGGTGGTAAAGTATTATACACCACTCCCCTTCCTTCGCCGCGGACACCATCCTCGCAAGGTACGGTGCTGTAACGTATGATAATGGCTCGAAAGGGCGGGAAAAAAATGTAATTCTAGGGGTGAGAAATATCGTTCACGATATCAATCAACCAATCAATCAATGAAAATTTAATGGAAATGATGAACGTCGAAAAAAGGAAAAAAAGAAGAAAGAATACCATAATATTGCCATAATATTGCCAAAATGCTAGTTGTATTTTCTTTTCTTTTCTTCTTCCTTGTCCCCTCCGCCCCGTCTGTCCACAACCCTTTCCCTATTCCCCCGATAAACCGTTCAAGTTGTAAAACAGAGTTGAAAACTCCCAAGTCTATATCATGCCACGACAAATGAAAAATGAAGAAAAAATCACGAAACCGGGTTAGAAACACAGTGTGCAAGTAGCAACAAGAAATGAACAGGTGCAAGTAGAAGAGAGTTTAGATGGAGAATGGAACCTGAAATTCTTTAAGGCAAAAACTCGGGCGCGCCTTCGACAGGAAAGTAAGGAAAGGGGAAAAAACAAGACGAGAAAAAAATCAAAGTCTTTTGGAATCACAAAGGGAGCAAAGCGAATATACCCGAGTACCACAATAGAAAACAGAGGGAAAAAAAAAGGTTGTAATCTGAGCCAAAACTAACTTGATCTGATATTCCCCGATACAGTCCAACAAGATACCGAAGCTGTCATATCTCGTGGTACGAGCTCCGGAATTTGGGGTTACAATAATAATAACAATAGTGATAATAATAGTAAGCCGTGGTGAAAAAACTGGTGACACGGGAAAACGAATGGAAATCAGACAGAACACAAACCAAAATAACCACTTATATGCGAGGCCATTGTGCAAAAAAAAAAAAAAATACAAATCGCCGAACTAACATTTATCCCATGCTGATGAATAAAATAGAAAAAAGAAAACAGAAAACAAAAAAACAAATGCCAACGCAAAATACAGACAACCACCCAAAACTTTTTTTCTAAGTTGCTTCGTACTCATAAAATTTCGTGTTTCGCGTAAGTGGTACCAAAATCGAACACCGTTTAGACATCAACACAAGAAAGGCGTATCGGTGATAGCCTCCTTCCACTGTCCCACCGCACGACCAGCAATCCGACGACTCAAGGACCCAGGCCCAGCTGTTTCTTTGGCAATACTTTCGATGCAAGATCTCAGAGAGCCCAAGAGACGTGTGGATTTTTCCGCTATCGTCGGATCCGCATGAGTGCCATAACTTCCCAGATGCCGTGCCTCCGCAATCATCAACAGCAACTTGCGGGTCTCCTTCTCTTCAAGGAACCGATTGCAATCTGCAAAGACGCTTTCCATCTGTTTATTGATCCCGGCATCTCCCCCTCTTGTTGCAACAACCCTGCCCAAACCCCTCCAAAACAATGTTGTTGGGCTACCCTCGGTGATCTTGTCTGCAGAGGTGACCCTTGGGGACTCGGGCATAGGTTCCAGGGGTTGTCCTGTAACAAGTGCTTCCACAATATTGATTCTACGCAAGGTTTCCGCGCCATCCTCATCCCGGAGATCGCCCTCGTCCTCATCTTGGCGGTTATCAGCGGCGGGAATGCTCGTTCCGTAAACCATTTTAACACCTGCCCATAAAATACCAGCACTCTTTCCTTTCCTCCCAATGCTAGGATCCTCTTCTTCCACAAATGAACCCCCCCGAACCCGAAACCTCTCAAAAACCCCAGCCATCAGTTCCACCAAATGGTTATCCGAGAGAACCTTTGCCAAACCCGGCCCCATAAACCACCTTGTTTCCAAAAACTTGTCCAACGCTGGAGCATATCGTGACTTATAAAGAGCCTTCATGTCCTCAACCGTAGTGGAGGGAGTAGCATAAAGTGCTGTCTCGCTGGATGGAGGTGTGAGGGGCTGCGAGCTTGAGACGACGGACAAGAGATCATCAATCTTGATCCTTTTTGCAGGGTTTCCACCCGGGTTATCCTGCGGCCTACCCAATCCAGGGGCGGTGGAGTGAGGTATCGAGACAACCCTATGGGTAGTAGTATCAGATCCTGAGGAAAAAGGACTTTCCCTGTCTAGAGGGCGCTTCAACCCCTGTACGAAGGTACCTTGGGGTTCTGGTAACGTCGAAGCTGAAACCGGAGGATTTCCCATGACGGGGGCCTCAAGAGCCGGGTCTATCACAGGTTGATAGTCATAGGCCTCTGACGTTGGGGAACTGGGCGCTGTGGAATTTGTCTGTGCACAATTCTGCCCACCTAACGGATTTGAAACCGGGTAAGAGAATGAATATAGTAGAACAGTAGATTGGGGGGTAGAACCTCCTATAGAGGGAGCAGGTTGTATGGCTGCAGGCCCTGGTTGTGCTTTGAAAATGGGATCATATCCTAAGCAATCCCGCTTGCTCTTCGCACAATTTTTACACGAAGGATGCGCTTCATCACACTATACCACAATAAATCTCGTAAGTGACTCTTCGCTTCAAATATACCACTGTTGATCTGAATCGACCCGCTGCAGCGGAAATTGTTCCGGAGTTTATCCGAGCAATGTGAAAAATAAAAGTGGAATCTAGAAGGGCAACACTACGAGAAGGGCCTCAAGGACACATACCTTAATTCTCCTTTTGCGGCATGTCAAACAACCAGTCTTGGTCCGCCGTTTAATCTCCTTCTTGTGCCTCCCACCAGACATGATACGTTCATTATTTGCCGAGGGCAATGGATAACGCAACCCTTGTATCGGGGAAGACGTGATATTGTTAGGGTGTGTTGGGTGGGAAGATGGCGGTAATCCATGTGGTTGATAGTATCCATGAATAGGCTGGGAGGGCTGAGGCAACGGTGAGCCCATCAAAGGAGAACCGATTTGTGGCTGTTGCGGAGGTGGTGGTGGCGGTAGTTGGCCAGGAGGAGGATTCAGCCGTATCGGTGGAAGATTCAATGACGGTAATGAAGTGGGCTGTGAATATGGCGACCCTCGAGAGCCTGGTTGCTGCCCAGAAGGATACTGGTATGCAGACATGGACGGTGACGGGTAAGAAGCAGGGGATGGGTATGATGTTGGAGTTGACCTGGCTGGTGGCAGTGGGGTCTGCTGTTGCTGTGAGATCATGGGCAAAGGGGCATATTGATATGGTGGAGAGGGCGTCGAGTGTGCCGAAGAATGATCCAAATGCCGAAGATGTGGTGACCCTCGATGACTATGAGAATATTGGGGTCGATCGTAGGGGCGGCCGTAATCCACCATGCTCATCTCGATTACAGACTGGGGGCTGCTGGTGTCCTAAGGTCTTGGTTTATTGACTGGAGTTGATGATGATGGGGATGCTGTTGTTGCTGTCGTTGTTGCCGCAGTTGTTATTGTTGCTGTTGTTGTAGTAGAAGGTTAAGGCTGAAGTCGAAGTTGAGGTTGAGGACAGGACTGTTGTAAGAGATGAGGATGAGGGAGAGAAGGTAGAGAGAAGAACGGCTCGTGGGAGACGGAAGGGCCAGGACGGAAGCAGACGGGATGGCGATAGGCTGATAAAAGAGTAAAATGGATTGATGGAGGGTTGCAGCCAAACGCTGCGGTCTGGGCTGGATGGATTGGGCGTGTGTCTGGTGCAAGGTGGGTGTGGGGGGGGGGGGGGGGTGCGTGAGTGGATGTAGGGCGACTACCAGCACCACCGTTAGCGAACGGGAATCAGGCGGCCTAGTAAATTGTGGCGGTCACGCCGGGTTGTAATAGAAGGGGAGAAATAAAAAAAAGTAGCGGAGTCGATGAAGAGAGCTACACTCGGGGAACAACAGCGGGTGAGTATAACAAGGCGAAGTGAGATAGGATATACTATGAAGCAGCAAGTATGAGGATAGGCGAAGTGGAAGGTGAGGTGAAGGGAGGGGGGGGTGGGTGGATGTGAAGTGAAGGAGAAAGTGAGGGAGAGACGATATGAGGGAGAGAGAGGCACGCAAGCAATAATAGTCTAGGCAATATGAGAGCGAGGAGCAGTGAAAGAAGAGCAAGTCAAAGCAACAACGGTACCAACGAGCACTCTGTGCCTCTTGACCGGCCCTGGCTTTGACTCGACTTGATCTGACTGGGGGAGTGACTGACTTAAGGCTTGACCTACGTGACTCGACCTGACTTTCCTGACTCGACCTGATTTGGGTCGACCTGACAGCCTTTCCTGACAGCCACAGGAGAACAGAAAAGATGACTGACAACGAAGAGAGAGCAGCAACGACGTGGGTGGGATCTCGCCTGAATCAAAAAATAAAATAAAATAAAATAAGAAAGAGGCCTGGGGGAAACGGCAGCGGTATATATGGAAATGCGCCAACTAGGTGGGAGCAACGGGGCGAAATTGGGCTTACCAGGAACCCACTCGGCTCAACGGGTTGAGCGTCCCTCGTGCCGGACAACTAGGACTCGCCGTCCTTCGATGACTTCCAGAACCGTTCCAACGGATTAGGCAAGGAAAAATATATATATATCGCCCGAATCGAAATGAATATCAACGATAGTGGGCTTGGTTCGGGTATGCTTATGTCTAATAGGCAGTAGTCTACTCGTCGTGGCCTGCGTTAGCCCCTCAACATAAAAGAGCGTGAATTCCGGCGAAAGGAAAAAATACAATGGAAAAGAAAATAGTCAATTGGTTAGTGAAATAAATAAAGTATGCGTGTGGGCACGCGAAGTTGCGTGAGTACGTGCTGCGTGTGGATTGTATGGTTTATGTATAATTAAATTGATGTGGGCGTGTGGAGAAATGGAAGGATGAATCGAAGGAGGAAAGAAGGATGTGGGTGGGAAACAAGGAAGAAGGAGAAAAGTTTATAAGGCAGCAAGAGCCCGACCAGGTAGTAAAGGAAGGTGGCACCGGGGGCGGATTGAGGAAAGGAAAGGAGGAGGAGGAGATCGGGGCGAGTATGTACCGTTACAAGTACAGTACTGCTTTCCGAGGGCAAAATATTTCAGGTGTGTAAAATACCTAAAGCCAAGACCGTAAGGTAAAGTCAAGCAAAGCAGAAAAGCTGTAGTGCCGTACTGTATCCGTGGTGTAAACTCCAAGGATAAGGTACCGGCAATAGAAGAGGAATGGAAGGGCACCGCAGGAAATAATATCAGTTTCGAAGACTCGCAAAACAAAGAGCGGCAAGTAAAACCCAACAAGCACGCCGAGTTTCTATTTACGTCCGAGAGGCCAAAGTCAGCATTGAAAGCCCAAATCTACTATCTCGATAGGGATGGAATAAAGGTAAGGGATGAGGAAATGGCGGGCGCTGTATGAGCAAATAAGGTAAACGAAATCAATGACAATTTAGTCAGTTGGACACGATGTGAAATAGTCAACAGTACTAGTACGCTACCGAGGGGACGTAAGGGCACAGAATAGACAAGGTATCGCAAGCAAGCTTATGGGTAGGTAGCAACAACCAGCGCTACTAGAGCGAGTGAGAAAAGTATGAGGAAAGAGAAATTATCACAAGTACCGCACTGCGTTGGCCAAAATTGTGGTATCCGGGTCACCACACCCCCTCCCCCCAATATATATACAGTTATCTTCTGTGCTTTATGCGCAGAGGGTACAGTGCTCCGGGGAAGGAGAGGGAGAGATCGTGTGCTCGATTTATTGCCTGACTGATGCCAATTCGATTCACTCCTCGAGAAGGATCACCGGGCGAGAACAGGCACAAACAGTTGAATCAGAAGTACTAGACACCTGGAGCCGCAGGAGGAAAGGCAGACGGACACTGACAGAGAAAATGTGAAAACTGATACCGGGCTGTGGGCAAGTACGAGTAATTGTAGGCCTCGTGGACAGAGGAGGTACCTCTTAACCGTGACCCCCCCTTCCCTGTTGAGCACCATTCCGGTGAGGCATGAAATGTGAGATGTCAAGTTCAATATGGTGGGAGGAAGAAAATCATTTTCTTCAAATCCTTCTGTACGATACCGGCAGTACACGAAGGGGGGAAAAAGAAATGAAAAGTTGAAAATTTTGAACTTCAAGTGAATTTAAAATTCGGCTCTCGTTTCTCCCTCGTTCGCTAAGCCGAGCCATCGTTGGGCAGTACTCGTAGGGGGTTCCTGACTGGTCGACGTGCAGTTAGCTGGGTATGAGAAGATCTTCAATTCGTGGAACAGGTCAGGCGTTCGCTATCGATAAAATGGCCTTCGCATCTTTGCCCGGTCGCTCGCTTTTGGAGAAACACAGCAAGGTACTGTACAGTGCGGCGAAGTCAGGACAGCTGGCTATGATGTTGTTCGCGGCTCTCAACCGCATCGACCGGCTGAGATATATTCTATCAAGTTTTACTTCTGGCTCTTCTGGCTCTCTCCCTCGCGTCTTCTCGCCTCCTCCTTTATCTGTCTCTCGATCATACGGTGACCGCATGGAGTGCGTAAGTGCAAATGTTTTTGTGGTTCCACTAAATCATCATATTTTATAGGAGATACGATGCGATAAGACAGGGCTTAATACGAGACCCTCGGAGCGCAGGGCATCCTCTCTAACAAAGGGCTGTAACAATTTCGTCACAGTACCGGCACCGGTACTGTATACAAACGAGGTAAAGCAATTTAAGATTAAGGTTTGAATGACATGAGCAGAGGGCAATCTCAAAAGTGGCATACGCTACAGGTTTTAAGACAAGTCGAAGAGAAAGGAGAATGCAGCCTCTGGCACCCACATTGGAATGAGGATGATGAAAACGGCGCAAAATATGGGACTCGACGCTGGTGTGATGGGTCCTGGTTTCGTGGGCCATGAATGTGTTGAGCATCATTCGAAGGCCGTGACAGATTGGCGAGAGCAGGGTGCAGAAAGCAGGAGAGCACGAGTAACATTGTGCATCCGGCGGTCTCGAAAAGTCAGCAGGCATGGGCAAAGTTTAGGATATGCGTTGTACTCGATTATAAAAGTGCATATCCCTTAGTGCAGTCCTCGTACACTCACACACAGAGGAAAGAAGGCATTTCTTCCTCGCCCTGCTCTCGATTCCACCGATAGCCTGAGATGCCGAGTGACTTATTACTCGAGCACAACCCGATGCAGTAACTACCCTTCGAACAAGGTGTACCGCGCCGGTATTACTGGTACCGCATGCTCCCAGTAATTGCCGGTACTTCAATCTTCCCCACAAATGATATCGCCATTTCCCTCTCCCGACGCAGTGAATTTATCCTCAAACACGAATGGCAATTATTGTTGCTCAAGTACTGTCCCTCCCGATGCCAAAAAGGAGGATTTAAAGATGGCCAGGCTTTCCCTCTCTCCCGAGCACGGTACTTCCTTCCATCTCCAATTAAACCTTGCTCATCCCCCGGTCGTCAAGGCCTACAAATAGGAAGCCATGAACCATACTTTAAGATCCCCCATGCCGGGCAAAATTGAAACGGCACCGGGAAATGGAATGCGAGAAGAATACAATGCTCTTCTGATGATAAGGAGCTTTAATCGAACAGAATAGAATGAACCGCTTCTTTGGTTCGTGATCTTCCTAAGGCGGGCGTCGGTCCCCGGACTGCCCACATCGTGGCTGTATGCTCATGCACGTCGTCATCACCCTGCGTCGACTGAGATGTATCAGTCTAAATTTGGATCAGGTCGCGAAGCGAAGCCACGGGTTCTCATTTCACATCCATCCCACACGTCGGAACCGTTGCCATCCCTGCCCATCGTCGGACTCTGATTCGATGGAGTGAGCCCCTCCTTGAGTGCCAGCTGGCATAAGCTGGCCTTCGGTTTGCGGTGGTCGGGAATGGGAAGCAAGGGAGCAGATGAAGCCTCGCATTCACACTCCCTCACTCAGTTTCTCTCAGCCTGCAAAAAAGAAAATGCCCTTCGGGAACAAGCCTATTGAAATACCTGCCCGGGCAAGCTTTCGTTTCCACCATCCAATCAGAAAGATTTATTTATTTTTTCTACCCCCCCTTTCTACTTCCCTTTCCTTCTCCCTGCTCGGAAGATATTCCCTTAGGATTCGCCAAAAGCTGGGCTTCCCGGAAACTGTTGCCTGACTTGGTCCCAACCTCACCCCAAGTTTGACACGGCCTAGCGCTGGAAAATGTACTAGTACGAGCACTGGTATGGATCACCAACGCGATTACCCGAAAAGGAAATGTTCTGGAAGCCTTCCTCTCCAGGGATGTGTTTTCCTGACACCCTGCTGCCAACCTATTTCAAGGGCCCTGAGAGGTCACTCCAATTTCACGGCTGTCAGAATTCTGTACGGCGACACAGTATTCCAAAGTGCTGGAGAATAGGCCGACCTCCCGACTTTCCTTTATTGGTTTTGTTAGCAGCAAGGGGGCTCTCTGGCCAGCCCAGGCAGCTTGGTGATCATGGTTGCCAGTGGTCAGTGTGTCAAGATGGGTGACAGGCAGAGGGGGAGCTCCCCTTCTCGAATGTTCCTCCGCGTCACATCAGGAGGTCCAATTTGGTTGTTGGCCTTGCCCTTGGAAAGCTCCCGTCCGTCAACCCAGGGTACAGGGCGCGCTACCCCGGCCCTTCTTTGCCGCTTGTGTCTCAGCCAACGACCACATGTCTCGGTGGCCTGCTTGGCGAGATCTCTTCTCAAATAAATTAACCTCCTTCATTGATACGCACCATTCCTCCGCAGATTTTGGTCTTCAGCCGAGTCTTTAACCGAAGCGAAACTTATTATTTTACTCTCTACCCTACCTCTTTCCTGAAGGAGGCACACAGGTGCCTGTGAGAGCTGGCTCCTCTCCGATTGCATTTTATTACAAGCACTTGCACTTGTATTATTATTATTATTTCCTTATTTATGTGTGAGCGAAATAAAGCAATTACCGGCACTAGACCTCGAACTTCTCTTTCTTATTTGCTGTATGATGCACACCTACGGAAACCTCCCCTTTCCGTCATGCCCGAGTGCGGCTGCTGTTTTATTACCCATAGAGTCTAGAACGACCAGACATCTCTCTCATGTTACAGGCTATCGAAGAGGTCGAGTGATTGACATTTGTGGAAGACAGAAGTGGACCGTACAAGCATCACTCGGGGTACCATTATAAGCGGTTTCCCTGGTACCGTAACTCTTTCTTTGAAATATACTGATACAAGTGCCTTTTGTAAGCGAGGTGTACGCGAGAGTAACTGGCATGGCCTTGCTAGAGTTTTTATTTTTATTTTTATTTTTATTTTTAAGGGGGGGAGGAGGGGACCGAACACACCAGCCTTTAAAACTGCGTCACGAAATTCAATCCATTCTTACTTCCATGGTAAAAAAAAAAGGTTGATATCGATATTAGTTATGTTTGTATCAAAATCTAGTATTGTATTACTTTATTGGGATCACCGGCACTTCTCTCCGGTTGTCGATAAATTGAGTCTTTCCTCTCCTCTCGCTTTGGCTCACCTGTCAGACAGCGCCTTGTTCGCACCGGGAAAATTACTCGCAAGCGAAGTGCTGCTCACTCGGCAAACAGGGGCACAGGGCACAGAGAGGTCAGGAAAAAAGAAAATATCATAATGGTTTGATTTTACCGGTAGTTCCTTTGAACATCCCTCAAAAAACTAGGAAAAAGAAAAAAGGAGCTGGGACACACACACACCATCAGCATGACAATTTATCATACGGCAAACGTTCGTCTCCAAATTTGAACCCTTCCTCTTCATACATTCTTTTTTTTCTCTCTCCCCCTCTCTCACCCTCTCTTTCCGGCTTCTGCAGAGGATGGTAGGAAAAGAAAAAAAAAGAAAAAAAACAAGGGGTGGAGGGAGGGAGCGAGGAAACAAATGAGTGGGTGGTGGAGCGAGACATGATCTTTCCTTCCTCGTTTCCCGCCCCTTGCTCCGATCTTTCTTGTCTCGTTTCGAAGCCCATCGGCGCACGAACCATAGGATCTCCTGCCAAGTTAGGCTGAAGGGTTCGGGGAGGAGGAGAATGCCCCCTCCCCACTCGCTGCCGTTCGCGAGTCGAACGCCAGCTCACCAACCCCCGTACGTCATTATTCTTCCGACCAGCGCACAACTAGGCTCACATGTGCAAAGTACCGGTGCCGGTAGGATACATTCGGAAACCGCAGAAGAGAGGGAAGGGAAAGGGAAGAGAATAAGATAAATAATAATAAAAAGCCCTTAATTACATTAAGAAACATGTCGTATGTGCAAGGCTGGGATGGCCTTTCCTTTCCTCCTCGCTCGGCTCCTGCTGGTTTATTTCGGGCTCGAGTTATCTTGGGGGGCGAGGACCTCCTCCTTTTTGCTATGGTATCGTGCGGTGGGTCACAGCGCTCGTACGAGAAAATGAGCTTCCCTTCTTTTTCATCCTCTTCTCTCTTATTTCTCTTCCTTTTCTTCTCTTTCAGCCGCTCGATGGGGCTTTCGGAAACGGCGCCTAAATTCAGATGAATGGTTCTGCTGGATACTATACCGGTACTGTGCTATTCTCGACCACTCCCAAACAACTCAGCTTCTGTTTCGCGCTGCCTTCTCTACCGTTGCTGTGTTTTTTTCCTTCCTTCCTTCCTTCCCTCATCCAGTGGGGTAGTTAGTTCCTGAGTGTGTACCGGTAATGCAAAACCGGGAATTTTCAGGCCCAATCGATCCTTGGCATCCGCGAGTTTAGCGAAGACTTCAGTACCAGCTTCTGACTGTGCTGGAAAAAGCAAGTGGACCCGCATTTGTTCAAACGCTCTTTTATTTTTTTTCTTTCCTTTTCTCTTCAGTGCCCGCCGGGAAGCTCTTCACTCTAGCGAATCCGAGGTCTGCGAGGGGAAATCCCTGCATGTTCGGAAATGTCATGCATCATACTTTCTTTTTTTCCTTCTTTTCTTCTTCTTTTTTTCTTTCTTTTCCTTTCTTTTCTCCCCTCTCCTCTCCTTTCTTTTTGAGGAAAATTTTTTTGGCTATCTGATGCAAACGAGGGAGGAATTTGTGGCTGCCCTATCAAAGCCCCTCACAAGCCAAGAGGAAAAACAAAACTTTGAATGAGAGAAACAAGAACTTCATCTCAACTGGAACCCAGGCGAGCTCCGAAACACGTAAGCGATATTACGCGGGGCTCTCCTTGGCATAGAATAAATAATACCACAAGAGGGGAAATAACAAAAAAAGCCTCCAATTGAGGTTATTCCACTTCTTTTCCTGTTTTGTTCCTGAGGTCTAATGATGAGGGGGAGCAGATCTGGGATCGGTTATTATTATTTTTTCTTCCAGAATTTCAGGTGCCCTCGTGATCGGGGTTTTCTCTGTCCTATCATAGCGCCACAGGAACGACATACCGGAATTTGGATCGGGGCCACAAAGTGCTCACTCCCACAATTCTTTACCCTGGTGAGATGATCTGGGGGGAGTCATTAGTGCGAAATCGTGGGTAGGGGGAAAAAGAAAAGAGGGATAAGAAAAAGCAGTGGAGAGAGAGCAAAGAGAGGGGAAAGTTATTCCGTTTCCGAGATCTTTGGTTGATCGGATGCTCGTCAGGCCTTGGTTTCAGTCCCGTGCCTTTTCTCGAGGCGAAGAGAAAGGAGCCAATGCCCGAAAGGGCGTGTGCTGCCTCTGATAGTACCGTAGTAGGAATGCTTGAAGACGAAAACTTAGACTGCCCAAGATGCGTGCTTGCACTTGGTTTAAGAAAAAGGTTATGGAATCGGGCGGGGGGGAAGAAATAGAAGGTGATCAAGGCCTTATAATCGGCCTCAGCCCAGCACTCGCGCTGGTGCTTTCCTCCGCCAGAGCAATGTACCGGTACTCGAGCATTCGAGTATCGGATAACAAAAGTCGCGGGGAGGGTTCAGATGAGGGGGCCGCCACAACTGTTATCACACCGGTACTGTACCACTGTCGTATCCATCTTAACTCACTGCGAAATCCGAGTGCTACTAGGATCCTTCGAGCGCGAAGAGAGTAATCTACTCCTAATGGCTATGACGAAGCACATTTCATGACTACTAGTGAATAGGATAAGTGAATATTGTACTGGTATGCCGGTTTCGGTAATAGTGCTCGTAAGTTAGTGCACAGCATAGTAATCAGCGCATCAAACTGACGTACTTACAATAACATTGTGAATCCTCCATAAATATTCGGCGGAACGGGCGTTTCAATCGTTGTCTGCGCACTGCCTGTTGTGCATGCGAATCCGGTACGGTACTACATGACTCCTCAATCGCCGCTCACAAGTCCTCTCGAGGCTCAACTTAACTCAACTCACAGCAGACTTGACTTTTTGTCCTTGCTTACAGCTACCTGCCATCCTGCGTCTTTTTTTTCGTGACAAAAGACTGGGCAATGGTGCAGGCTTCGACTTAGACTTTGGGTTTTTCGCCTCCCTCCCTCTTTTTTTTTTTTGTGATGATGACGATGGGCTTTATAGCGAATAGAGTACTGCCACTTGCGTATGGAGTAATGGGGTTGGGATCATCACTTTTGGCCTGGGTTTCTGGCTGAAGGGGCAAGTACTGTACTCGTCGACCACAGTACCGTGCCATAGAAGAAGGAATAAGAAGCGCGCTTCACGCTTCCAAAAGCAAACCCCCATCCTGTGCTTGGGGATGTTGTCGACCAATCCCTATCATAACATAAAGCAGGTTGTGTGCTTTGTGGCCTACAGCGGCGGGGGTCCTCCAGCCCGAGGGTCAAAAGGAATACGATATCAAAGTGGGATCAAAGAAAGGAAAAGAAAAGAAAAGAAAAAAAAAAGAAGAAAGAACCGGATCACAGTACTCGAGTATGGAGAGCTTACTACCTCCTTGCTTCCCTGACACCCTTGAATCTGTGGATCTGGTGGATCAATTTTGACAAGGTCGGTTATTTATTATATTCGGGAATACACGGTATCTCGGTAACCACTATGCCATACTGTACTGTGCTCGAGTACTCGAGTACAGGTGCAAGCACCCGTAACAAGTCGAGACGAGAAAGGCTGAGCAACTCCTCCACGTGTTATTGATGTGTTGCGTTTTTTTCCCTTTTCTTCTTCCTTCTCTTTTCTTTTCCTTTCTTGCCTCTCCTCTTTCTCTCTCCATCTATCCATATACGGTGTCTTGCAGTTTATTCTGGGTGAGAAAATTGATACAATAAACTACGATTGATGAACATGCAGTTCCGGTCAATTATTGGTAACACGATGAACTTTCCGAATGTGGGCTTTTTCTCTTGGTTCTAGTTTAATTGAGTTGAGTTAGCCCGAGGCGTGTTCTTTCCTTCAGCTTTGGGTATTGGTGAGAGTGGGGGATTCCGGCTACTTTGTCTGCTTCTTCTTGTTTTTGCATCGGCGGTCCAGGTTGATTTTTCAGAAGGAGCTGTAAGAGGTGAGATTACCTTCAAACCTTTATTTTACTTTTATTTTTATTTTCTATCGTTTTCCTTTCCGTCTTTTGGTTTCATCTCTTTGGACTCCCGATATGGTGTGTGTGCGTGCGGTTGCCAGTTGGACCAAACCTGTAAACTACCGTTTCGCTAATTTCGAAGTGGGGCTTAGAACCACCGTGTGGTAGATATGATACGATATCTGTGATGCGCAAAGGAGAGCTGCTGCGAAGAGGATAAATAGAGGACTCAAGTGCATGGGATTTCTATTAAAGCACCGAGTACTCACGGGTAACCCGTGCTGGTATATGCATAAGGGCCAATAATACCTCCCAGTCGTTAGGAGAAGGGGGGCGGGGAAGGCTAGCGAACATACAGTATTCTTTCAGTGATACTGGTATACGGTAGGCAGCTAACTGCTGTGGGATTTATTTATTTATTTATTTACTTATTCAATTTAAAAAACAAAGGTTGACTTGAGATTTGAGCTCCCGATCGAGCATCTATGATCTTCCCTTGGGTAGCAAATGCGCAGGATACATGCGCATTCGGTCCTGGAGTCCAGTTCGGCATTCTGAACAGCTGTACTCTACTCCACTCTTACTTTAATCTACTCTGCTCCGGCCACCTGGCCAGCCAACAGGGGAATTATGCAGGGTGGGGTTGAGAAACTCATCCAGTGCGAGATGGCCATCATCATCATCCCAAAGCGTCGAGCCATCATTGCCGAGGAAATGTCACGGGAGTGAAGGAGGGAGGGAGGGAAGCGAGCCCCCCCAACCAAGCTGAGTAATAATGATGCACCGGGATAGAATTGAACCGTACATTAACCTTTATGGCTACCGATTGCGATATTAGTAAGCTGTGTGAGTTCGTGATACTTTCTCTAATTAACCAAAGTCACGGACAGGAGAACCTGTGAGTCCTGGTTGTTATTTCTGTCCCCCTTAAAAAAAAAAACTGTAAAGCAAGTTACAATTCTGTGCGGTGCGCTCTGGACTTACTTGCTGCTACTACTGGTACGTACTAGTACAGTGCAGTGCAGTACCGTATCGGCTCCACATAAGAGTCAGGAGCACAGTATCAATCTATTATCAACCATGGCTTGATAACGGATACCGACCTCTCTCCAACCACCACCACCACCACCCCACTTCAAAACCAACGAAACAAATAAACTCAAAGTTCTGATACCTGTAGTGCACTGTACTGTACCGGTGCCTTGCCACGCACATATTAGTAAGGGTTCCCGCATTACTCCACGATAGTAACCAACCCTATCATACATACAAAGCAAAAAAAGTTCAATACTTCCTTCCTTCTGGAACAATACAGTATACAACACATGTGCATGCGAATAATTAGAGTTTACAACTTACTACTACCCAGTACAAATTTACTGTTGCGGTATCTGCAGATGAACCTGCGTGCATGCATGCATGTATCCCATGCTATCTGTGAGTTTCCCACAGCAGAATAAACAATAACAACCCACATGGGTTGATGTATGTATCTCACACACACACCCCCTTGCATTCCCACTTTTCTCTCTCTTTCTATCAGCCCTCCGCCCACTTTCCCGTTACTTTCTCAAGTTTTACTGCAAGTTACCTACAAGTAAACCCTGCGAATCGAGGAGGCAGGCTTCTCTCTTTATGATGGTGGTGATGATGACGAGGGGGCGGCGCGGAGGGAATCATGCTAGTCAAGGTTGGAATGGAACCTTGGTACAAAGTATGATACTCGAGTAGGATGGGGGGGGGGGGGGGAAGCGGCAAGGATGCAGAAGTTTGGTTTGTTGCGCGCTACAGTTGTTGTCCGGCATTAAATTACTGCGTCTGTGCCGGAGGAAGGGGGAAGATAGATGGAGAGAAGCTGTGGCTAAGTTGTGATTTTTACAAACAAGCCAATTTACAATCAACATTCTTGCCCGCCTGCCTAGGGTGCTTGATCTGCGGAAGCGGACAATTGGGGGTGAGCGTCCTACCGGTAATATGATAACTGTAGTGCACAGTACAGTACAGTACCAATCCCCCCCCTCAATCCCGGTGAATATATCCGCGCTTAGCAACGGACCTTTATTATTTTATTTTATTTTTAATTTTTGCCTTCTGATAACTTGCAGTCCTAGACGCCGGTTCTTGACGGACAAAGTTTACTCGTAATGTCCTGACGTTTGTGAACACAACTGCTATTGCATGATGCCAAGATCAGCGCAAAAGAGCTGAATTTTGGCGGTATGCAATAGCAGTTGTGTTCACAAACGTCAGGACATTACGAGTATTGTGCAGTACCCGCAAACCAAGCAAGGAATTGCAAGAATGTTGAGCAATCCTACCGTACTTCTACTTACGGTAATGCTTATCGATAAGCGGTTAAACTAAACTAACTTACGGTAGTTTTGTTAAAGCGTGGGGAAAAGGGGGAAATAATTGGAATGGAAAAAAGGAAAAAAAAAGCGTTTACCGTAGAGATTTCCGTTTCGGAATCTTTCTAGAAGGGTGGGAAGTTTTTCAATGCGGTAAGCAGGAAAGGGGAGGGGGGGTTGTGTATGTGTGCGGCGGATGTTTGAGGAAGGTGGTGGATAGATGTGGTAGGTAGATATAATAGGTATAGTATACCGTAGGTAGGTAAGTAAGGGTGCATCATCAAGCAAAGTTTCTCTGTTTCTCTCTCCCCGGACGTTTGGTTGATCAGCTTGAGACATTTCTCGAATATTGCATAATCCGAGCTGCTTACCCTTATGGCTTTGGCGGGCTAGAGTAGCTAAGTTAGCTGGGCTGTTTTGATTTTTCCGGTACAAGTAATAGGTTTGTCAGCTAGCTTCCCTTACTGGGTGGGACATTCAAGGGTTTAAGCTTTCTGACCCTCGCTATCTTCGTCGATATACATGGGCTAGTTCCAGGGCAAGTTCATGCATGCTTGGGGCACTAGCTACTCATATCGCTTCTGTGAAATACGAAACAGCATGGTTCGTGGATCACACGATTTTTGGAATCCCATCTCCGCCCCGGAGAAGCAGTAGGACAGGAGATGGAGGTAGTAAAAATAAACATATAAATTGTAAGGTCGAGCTTCGCTTTGAATACCGCTTCCTTGCTTGCTGCTGATAGTGAAACATGATCCTGTGTCTTGTTTCAAGTTCCTTTATCGTGGTATTGCTTGGTACTTCAGCTCTTTCCTGAGGAATATCTATCTTCCTTGTCCCTGATTTTTTCATGATACCGGTGAGGGCCTTGACTCTACTTGTACCTCCCGGCCCTAGGAGTCCCCATTCGTCTGGATCCGGTTTCAATGCGGAATCGTTTCTCTTCATTTTCCATTTTAAGGCGAGCGGCTGGGGGGGGGGGGGGGGGGGGGGGGTTTTTTGAAAAATTGG
>Ga0307517_10000665_pt1 | contig 59169 bp, 70 predicted proteins | sample 23_EM_MG_FD_194515 | JGI IMG/M metagenome (GOLD analysis project Ga0307517, IMG submission 194515) | Populus trichocarpa ectomycorrhiza microbial communities from riparian zone in the Pacific Northwest, United States - 23_EM | ecosystem: Host-associated > Plants > Roots > Unclassified | place... | reverse complement strand
GTAACTGGAGTATTGTATGGTAAGGTAAAGTAATGGTAAACTAGCTTTTTCCGAGTGTGCCAAGCTTACATGAAACAAGTAAGTAAGCTAAGAAATTACAACATTTTGAACTTTGAATACCCTTACTGGTAGCGAATTTACTGCAGAGGGCAGTTTGCTATAATAACTTCCACTTTTTTAGTACTGTTTGGCTTGAGCATTGTCTGCAGAACTGTCAAGTAAATTCAAGTGATAATAAATTTTCGTTACTTGCCCCGAGCGGCGGCTGTGAAACTAATTAATCCTGGCATGGGGAAAATGGCATGATAACCGTGACGACATATCTGGCTACAATATATTTATCTTCACCTAGAGCCCGTGGAAATGCATTTAATGTTGGTACTCACCACCCGCGCATGGCCCATTCACTTGAGCTCTATGACCTGTGGTTGTGTAGGGACCCAAGGTTTATAAAAAGCCACTTTATCCAGACCGATTCGCGTTGCCCATTTCCTAAAGCCGACGTTTACCAGTTCTGACACGATGAACCGAGCGCCTTTCTCCAATCCATCATTTTTGATCACTCACGGGGAGTCGGGGGAGGTTGACTTGTGATTGTTTGCGGTGGCGGCGCCTTCATGGGACTAGGACATCTGGGACTCCAGGAGCTTGGTCTAGCCACAGAGGGACTGCATTACAAGGGTTGACTGGTTTGATACCGTCAAAGTGGAGAGAGGGAATTTGCTTGGGGGGGACGTAGGCTTGCTAGAAACACTAATAGGATTTGTTTCTATGGAATATTAATCTATTCCGGTATCAACAGGCATGGTTGGGTATAAACATATAAACCACATTAACGGAAACACCGAGACATGCCATCTCGTATCCACTAGTTCCCCTTATCAATGGCAGTAGCTGCCTTAATCTCCTGACCTCCCAGGAACTCAAGGCCCTCACCTCCCTTTTGTAACAGTTAGTATCGAGTTTCAGTGAAAACTAGGTAGGGAAACATACATAGCTAACCAGAGGTGAGATTTCAACACCGGACTCTGCTTCCGTGCTTACGATAGTGGCACCAGCGGCCTCAGCCCATTTCCCGCCCTGGTTCAGGACGTCTCTGCGGGAAGTGTCCGGGTCGTCTTCACCAGTGCCCCTAGCATTCTTGAGGGGCGAGAACTCATCCTCGCGCCTAACTTCCAAACAAGCAAACTTGTCCAGAGGGATACGAGGGAAGATATCAAAGACAAACTGCTCGAGCTTGATGCCGTTCGGCTTTACAGGCTTCTTCTGCTCTCCCGAGTCAGTATCGAGGTAGGGAATCTTCTTGCGGGCAACATGATGCGGCAGTGAATCGACCCATTCGGGAATGGTCTCTAAGAAACGGGTGGAGTAGTAGTGGTTGACGATGTTCGCAGCACGAAATTTGAGAATATCCTTGTTCTTGTCGTCCTTTGCCTCGGCGGTTTCGGTATCGATTTCTGAGTATTCAACGACATCTGGCTTGCCATTTTTGAGAATGATGAGGCCGACCGACTCGGTGGCACTACGCTTGCGAACTACTTTGGTTGCAAGGTCCACATTTTTGGAGGCGGAGAAGCCAATGAATACGGGGTCGGCAACCTTGACGAGGGAGTTGTCGACACAGTAGGCATGGACGTGCTTGATTCCTCGAGTCCTCAGATCGGCGAGAACACCTGATGCCACCAAGGCTTGGTAGATACCGCCATTCCCATCGGGAGCGACTGCAACCTGTGCACATATTAGTGATTAATGCACACACCGCAGCAAATCTTGTTTGTGGCAAACCTTGGACTTGGATTCAAGGATAATCTTTCCTTCATTGGAAATGCAAGGCAGGACACCCTGTTCGAAAAAGGTTACGTTTTCCTTTGACAGACCAAAAAAGTTATTCTCTTGGAAGAACTTTTCGGTAGGTCCCCTCGTAGGGCCGCTGGTCATAATGTACCAAGGGATCACAGCCTTTGAGTTTCCGGTTTTCCTCGCCCCGAGTTCTTGGACTTTACTGATCCGCTCAGCCTGAAGCTGGAAGAGTGACTTCTTGGAGGGAAGGCCAACGTCAAAGCATCCCTTGGGAGCACTGGAGCCCAGCCTGGTTCCCTGACCACCTGCAGTATGTTTAGTATAAAGTCTATTGCAGGGGTGATGGATATAATTATATGATGACTCCTTACCTGCCATAAGGACAACCCCCACCTCATTTTTGCCGATCAATTTGAGACCGTTCTCATACCAGCCATTGATGTCGGATTCAGCGCTGTCCATAATGGAAGCCGTGGTATCCTCTGGAAGAGGTTCCACTTTGGGGGCCTCGGCTGGGGGAGGAGGTGAAAGGGCTTCCTTGGTTATAACCTAGTCGAAATTATCGTCAGTAATTAATGAGGCTGAAGGATTGCATCTTATCCACTCATAGCTTGTATACCACATTCTGGGGTAGAACATATGAAAACGGTGTAGTATCAAAAATGGGCATTGTAGTGGCAATAACTTACAGAGATCCTTTGAGGATCCATGCTAGAGAGCTGCCCGAAGACGGCTGCCTTTTCAGATACGCTCAAATCATCGTAGAATGTGAAAACGTGACCCTGACCGACAAGCTCAAATTTTGCCTTCAAGTCTTGGACAGCTTCCGGAGATGGCTCAGTAGCATTTGAGCCAAGGGAGAGCTTAGTGAGAGTATTTTCGACGCCTAACTTGACTGCTGCTGCTGCCATGGTATGAGTGCGGGATAGAATTGATCGACTTTGCTTAGGTAAAAAAAGCCTTTTCTAGGAAGGGGAGACGATGAATGCCTGAGCGAATGATGAAGGAGGAAGGGTAGAAGGGGAGAAATAGAAAGATCAAATCGTAGTAGTGGATGGGAGAAGTTAGATTTATGGAGGCAAGATTCGCACCCCCTCCCTCCATCCCCTTCCAGGGGAATTTTTTTTTTTCTTTTCTTTTTCTTTCCCCCTCTCTTTCGCTAGGGACGGGAAGTCAAGACATGGCGGGAGGACACCTGCAGAACGAGCTGAAGTGGCTGAAGGCGGGGCATTCCAATTTTCGACCAATACCGGTAGATGCCAGTGTTCTTGAAAGAAAAGTCGACCCAGTCAGAGTCTTAGACCCTGCCATGGGTCACATTATGGGCTCAATTTCTGTTGTCTGACTATGAAGTGGAAGAGGGTTCTCGTGGGAAAGGGAAAACAGTGCTACGAGTATCGTACTTGTGCGCGAGAGGTGGCGCCAGTGGGAGAGACAGGCAGGTCTGCACTGCAGGCGACCGCAATTCAATGCGCATGCCGAGATGAGTGGGGGAAAAAAAGCGGTTAAGGGGGGGGGGGGGGGGGGAGCTGTCTTTATACACTTCGGAATTGTTTGAACCCAAACTGTACCATTCCGGGGATTTCGCAGATTCTGGAAGAGCTATCATAATATCATAGCTATGATGTTTGCTTGTTGCAACATGGGTTAGGGTGGGCTGCTATTGTTTATCATAATAATACTTGTATTAATAATATTATAACTTATCCTTTACAAGCTCAGATTTACCATTGCACCCTCTTGCTAAAACTCTTGCTTCTCCACCCCATTATCGAGGTTAAGCACCAGCGTGCGTTCTTATTTTTTGCTTTTTTATATGCCACAAGCTCAGGGTGAAGAAAGCGAGGTTAAGCACGACCGTGTGTTCTTATGGCGGTCGCTTTTGAAGTTAGTGGAGAATTCTAGTACGAATAGGGTAAGAGTTGTTTTTCCTCTCCGTAAAACCTGATCTTAAACCAATTATATGCTTTGTTTATGTCTCACATCATAAGCACGAACAATTTTTTTTCCGTTCTTATTATGCAACGAGAGAAGGTCGTTGCAGTGCTTATGTCTCCAAAAATGGTTTAGCGAGTGAGGTTTAGTGTGGTTGCCGTGGTGATTTAAGAACGCACGACGGTGCTTAACCTCGATATTCTCTTCCTTCACATGCATTGCGACTTGCGCACTCTCGGCAGGGTTGGCACGGTAGATCTGCCTCTGCTGGATCCCTCTATTGACCACCTGCCATTTTCTACCGGTATTCCCTGATCATCGAGCTGTGTGATACCTACACTCATAAGGCCCCAGAGGGTCTCCATCAAGAATTACCAAGTCCTATCACTTTACCACTATAAACATATTCGATATGGTCTACTGTAAATATTTATATCATAATTATTATACATACCACATAATATGCTCGCGCAGCCGAATTGATGCCGGAGACCTAGGGCGGAAGTTCCTAACCAAAGTGCCTGGCTTCACCCCGGCCTCGCAACTAGGGATTGGTACTTACAAAGACCTCTCTCCGGATAATTGTAGCCTCCTTCCCTCGTCGCTTACTCCTTTTTGAGCCTATCCTTTTCCTGAACACTACTGAATTTCGCCATAAATATCTTGAATAATACCCATAAAAATCCAAACCCAACAACAGTGACAGTACCAATCTTGATCATCTCGGCATTTTCCAATCCCAACACAGGCACGTCAATACTACTCCAAGCACCCTCACCCCCCCCATGCGGCGCCGGGGAGAGATAATAATACATTACTTGCTCAGGGAACAAGTCCTCCCACCCTAGGCGCAACCTGTCAAACGGGTTAACCGTCATCTTTTTCCATTGCTCACTTCTACAAGCCCAGAATACACTCGGCCAAGCGAAATCGATCTTCGTGGTTGTGCCATTGTAACGAGGCTCCAGATATCGCAAGTGTAACGGTAACTCTAGCTCTATCCCATTTTCTCCCATTTTAGTATCCACTTCAATCAAGACCCGGCTCCCCCATTTCTCCCGTGTCCAAACTGGCGCCTCAAGATCTGTCTCCCCGGAAATTGCTTTGATTCGCTTTATGCTTAGTGAGTCAAGGAGTTGTTGGTTATCCGATGAGAGTTGATACTTGTCGATGAACAAAGCGACCGGAAGGGTGAAGTACGCGTTGAGTGTGCACTCACCGCCATGGTTTCGCGGTGGTTTCACTGGGCCATGAATAGAGAGCTTGAGCTTAGGGTGCAGGCCCGTTGGACGTGCTGTGGCGAGGCTAAATGTCGACTCTGATCGATGGTGGCGGGAAGCAAATGAAAACATTGTCGGTTCTAGGTAGGCGTTAGGGAAGCATATCTAATATCACCTTGATAGGATATATCACCAAAATCATCGCTCTCGCCAAGCTCAGCTATGAAGCCTGCCAACGTAAGACCTTCCTCTTCCATTGGAGTTATATTCCCCAAGACCCCAAGCTCGACACCAGAGGTTTTTGCATTGGTTATTGACGACCCGTCCCATTTGGGTTGATTTGGAGCATGCACACTTGACAATACAAGTGTTTGTGCAATAGCGTCGTAGGTCACATCGATATATTCAGCACTTCCCAATGATTGAACTTCAGATCGTCGTACAGTATCTTTCTCGGGGAGATGGTTTTGCAGGTACTGGACGAATGTGGAAGCTGAGCGTAACGGGGAGTAGAACTGGTAGCTTCCGGGTATCTCGATAAAGGAGGACTTGAAATCCTGACAATTATTTATGCCGAAGACCTTCTCAAGAAGCTGGCAAACCGAGTCTCTGCCCATAGGTCTTTGTCAGTGTGTAACACGTAACCGAGGGGTAGATTGGCATACGGAGAAGCTCCTTGTTCAGGCGACAAAAACACATGTAAACCAGCAGGAGTCCTTGAACTGTACGGATCTATGGATTCATAAATGTCTCCGCTTGTAAGTTTCAAGTGAACCTCCCTACATGAGCTTAAAACACCCTGGATCTCGGCCGGGAGCTCGTGAACGCCAAAAGTTACCCGGTCTTCACGTAGGGCGGATGGAGGTAGCGCTTTTATTATAAAGGTGTCGTTTTTGAGGGAGAAGTTTTCTGGGAGAGTTCCGTGGGATTCAGAGACGACAAAGGTAGAGCGCTGCTTCATAGTTGCTCCGTCTTGAATGAATGGGAGCAGAACTTCGAGGAAGCCAACGGAGTAGACAGCGGACTTGTTCTGACTGTTCGGAAAAGCAGCTCGTAGGGTGTTTGAGTAAGCCCAAAGGGCAGGAAATGAAGATGGCCGGGCTTCAGACTTCACCTGTGGTGAACACAACAGGTATCATACCGTAATCTACTACCGTATTGGTAGGATGCCGGAAGTTGGCGGCCACTCGAACACCGTAGAGCCGGGTAACTCGAACTGTACTCCCGGGAACTTGCCCAACACCACGTTTCCTTTGGCACAAGTCCTAAGCCATTCACAACCAAATCCCTTATTCTTCCCAATGCATTCAACAACTTCCTCTAGAATGTCCCTCTGGACTTTTTTTGTTCTTGCTTTCTTGTCGTTAGCTGCTGCTGCCTCCGGAGTTTGGACATTCGAAGATGCGCAAGCTGTCGTCGCCGCAAAAGGAGGTAAAGCTGATACTTATAAGTGAGTCCTCGCAAACAAGCAGCTTCGGAATGTCGGGCCAGCAATTGGAATCCCCCCCAACTAACAGATTATTTCGCTAGATTCTCCCCCACCAAACCAGTCAAAGGAGCTATCAAGCTTGGGTCAAGGGATATATTAAAAGTCTCGTTGACCATTAAGGAGGGTTCTCAGGTTGGCCGCCCTCATCAGGCGTTCCTCCTAGTTCAGGAACCCGAGAGCAAAGTAGAGATCTTTTTCCCGCTTTCTGTGAAAGAATTATCCGGCAAAGCCAGGGTCGATTTGGTATGATATTTCTAGCATTTACGGATATTCAGATGGTTACGTGTCCTAATGAATGGTTTTCGTTACAGTCTCACAAAGATCTCCCAGCCTTTCTGCTTGTCGCCCCTTCCCTTTCGCTGTCGCTTGTCCTCGGCTCCTTCGGCGAATCTACCGCATCGATTGTTACCATCGGAAACGTCAAACCCTCACTTGACCCGACCGCAAAAGCCCTCCTCGTGAAGCAGAAGCAGAAGGATATTGGCGAAGGAACAATCGTCTACAAAGCTAAGGATGAGATCCGTCATATCTTCAGAGTTGACCCTCAGAGCCCCCCTAAGATTATCACCCTAGTTTTCTTGCTCTCGGTGTTGGCAGGACTCGGCGGCCTCTTCGTAGTCGTAAGTTTCCCACTGGCGCATTACGAAGCATCTGGGCCAAGACTAATGAGCGTGATAGTGGTTCCCAATTCTTGGAGGGAACCTGTCTCACCTCCCCAAAGCCCTCAAAGCTGCCCCGTTTTCCCATCCGCTCTTCTTCGCTAGCTTGCTTTCGCTGGAGGGTATCTTCTTCATGTACTACACCCAGTGGAACCTGTTCCAGACACTCGCCGGAATGGCTGTCGTAGGGCCCGTCGCCCTGTTCAGCGGCAGCCGAGCATTAAGGGAAGTTAGGGCCAGGAGAGAAAAGGGAGAGCGCTAAGCGGTGGAAAATCTGTAGTGAGGCCTCTGATGCAGTCGTGATGCTAAACATCTCACGAAAATTAAATGGGGAAATCTACATTTTTCTTCTCTTGGATTTTCTAAATTAAAAAAAGAGCCTATCGAGGATATCAGGTTATAATTGCGCTGTTTTGGTCAAGGCAAGGCGAACGGGATGGGAAATGGGTTTCAGAATTGTACGCTACCTTGATAGAGCCGTTCCATTGAACGGGGAAGAATGTATTGTGTTGAAGAAACGGGGCGGATGCCCGAACGAAGCGAATGAGGCAGAGTCAGGTGACAGCGTGATCCTGAGCCGGAGCATTACTACAGTGCGGTGCTAGTACCCGTATTAAGCCTCTGGTTCAAGTCTGCTGGGCATTGGATCATATCCATGGCTGAGCTTCAATTTCGATACCAGCCAGCACCGTATGCTACTGTCCGTCCAAAAGCTGTATTTTCCGTTCCACGGTCTGCGTTCTAGCCATCTGTACTGTGTTGTGCTATTGCTTAGAGCCCCAATCTCTCGCCATATACTCGAGCGTTTAACGGGCTGACCATTGAATGCCGGTAAATTTATGCATAAACAGATGCTATGGGTTTTAGTGCTGTGTTGCGCCTTTCAATGCTATACCCGTCTCAAATTATTACACCAGTACTACCAGAATAGCAGTTTTTTCGGACTCCAGAATGAGTGCAAACAAGTGATTTAGTCATGGTATTTTGACGGCTTCATGGGTACCGGATTTCGCAGCAACTACCGTAACCTAGGCTCCAGGAGACGTAGCCTACGTTCCGTCGCGCGGGCACTGCTGCGAATCCTGATAAATTGGGGGGGTTAGAGTAAATGATCTTATCATAGAAGATTAGTATCCGCTCCTCCGCGTCGGAGGCGTTGGTTGGGTAACCTGCCAGATTCTGGTCGTAATCGCCTATCGAGGGAGGTTGGCCCGGGCGGGTACTGTACTAGCACTGTATCATACCAATATTACATGCAGGGTGAGCAATGATCATCATTGGCTATCACTCGGCTAGAAAGCACCTACAATGGAGGAAGCTATTACAATTTCCCCACCGATGCAGAAACCCGGTGATGAACTCTATTCTATAACTAAATCTCAACTGAATAAACCTCTACACACAATAGCTAATTACTCCAAATCAACGAGGGGAGAAGAAAAAACCCGCCCCTCCGTACATCTAAAACTCGAAACCAGATGCAGCGCAAGAAGAAATTTCCACTGGTAAAAGATAGTGCAAGTGCGCTGGTATGTTCAGAGATATCGGCCCGTTGCCGTTCCCACCGGTGTTGATCCCGCCCTCGAAGATTTGGATGTCGGTGGCTTTGATATTCGTGTCGCCTTTTGAGATCCAATATTCTGGTGAGATGTGCTGGTATCCGAGGATTACGGGTGGGAGTCGGGGGACTGGGTCGTCTTAAAAAAAAGTTAATATCACTTGGCAGGAGAAGGGGGTCTGTGGGGCTTACTAGTGTGGGTAAAGCGAAAGTTAGTTCCCGACTTCGAAATGAAAGTCGATAGCTCTTCGTTTCCGACTCTTGGTGCACCAAAGGTATACTATCATACTTCCCTATTAGCCAACAAGACCGCAGCCTCCAACACCCCAAGGTTCGCCCAACAGTAGCATACCAAATCAACCTTCACCCCCAGTCTTCTAACCTCCTCTGCCACCAGCGTCGCGACAGCCCCACCGAGTGAATGCCCGGTAGCAACAACAGTATACCCTGGATTCTTCCTCCTTAATTCCTCAACGCTCTTCATCACAGCCGGTAACGCCTCCTGCATGGCTTCGTGAAACCCAGTATGCACTTTACAGCCGGAGCATACCTTGGGAACTTCTTTGAGTCTTGCCTGCACATTTGCCAGCCAATTGCGCAGCGAACTGCTACCGCGGATGGATATCACAATGGATCTGGTGGAGTCATCACGGGCTACTAGGCCGGTTGTGTCGGTGTCTTTGGTACTATAGGGACTGTTAGCAGGGGAAAGAGGTGGGGGGAGGGGGGGGGAGGCGGACTTTGCGAATTCTAGGATCGTGGTGATGTTATTCGCAGTTATCTCTGGGCAGACGCCCTGAGCACAGGTGACTTGAGTGCCAACGACGTGGTTAGGATCACAGTATGCGGCTGCGGCGAACTCGGCGAAGTAGTGGATTTTGGGTAGGAGTTTTGGGTCGAGAGCTTTATATTCGTTAGTTTCTGGCGCAGCGGTATGATTGATATTGATATTGTTGAGGTGGGTGGCGACTTACTTCCTTTGGAAGTGCCATTGCTGCCGCCGCCGCCGATGATATCCCTCCCTGTCTCGACGAGATCCTCCCAGATGTTTTCGAATGGGTCGCTGACTCCGGGTGTTGTTGCTTGTGTCGGTGCCGAGCTGGCAGCCCGGATATATGATCCTGCGAGAGCCGATATGATAGTGAGAAGAGCTGCTTTTCTGGGCATTATGCGCCAACTTATCGAATAACCCAGAGGTTGGATGTTTAGAGAAAGACTGTATTCCAAAAATTAAGAGAAAATAAAGGAATAAAGTTTAAAGAGTGACTATTGATGAACGACTGTTACGGTGCAAGTACTTCGGCCGCTTGAGTATGGCCCCAAAACGTCTTGGAATGGGGAATGCATACCATCTTTAAATATTTCACACTACTTCACTTATCACCAGCATATTTTCCGACGATCCACTACACAGCATCCACCCCCCCTTAGCCATGGCTTCTTAATAGCCTTCCTTCCTTGGATCGGAACCATTCCTCAGAATAGAGTGCCCAGGGGCTCGTATATCGATTCCTATGTACGACTTCAAATACGAAAACTCGGGGGAGCTAGTTGATGAAACACACTCACTCGTTCCACACGCGGAAGTCGGATTTCGATAATTCATGCTATCGAGGAATGCTACGCCGGGGGGGAGGGATTGCACAATCTGGGATATGTGGTGCGCACTTGGCACCCCTCCGCTCTTAACCTATACGAACAGTTCTCCCCAGCACAGCGTAGCATAGCCATTACGAGTAAATACCGCTCGAGGATAAAAGAAGCACAGTACACTTTAGCGCAGTAGGACAGGCGCCCATCTTGATATCAGAGACAAGAAAGGATGGACCGTGGAGGTCTCACTGGCTGGACGCGCGAGGTACCGTGAATTTAGTATGCCAGTATAGCGCAGGGGTAATATATCCTAGCTAAAAAAGGTTAGCATATATCATACTAGTTCTCGGATCAAGTGGATGGATATTTGATCCAGCATAACCTTCGTAGAACTTGTTTATGATCGGTACAGTACAGAAAAAGTTCTCAAAGCACATGAAAGATGCAATTCAGGGACCCATTTTCGAGTCCCGTTATTTCATGCCACTCGCGGTAGGCTATGGTATTAATATCTAGGTGGGAGGGATTAAGGATGAACCGATATATTCTTTTCGTTCCCTGTGATGGGTCGGAAAATGAGTATGTCTGCCTTTTTTTGGATGCATGTTTGTAGGAAGCCTCATGGAAGGATACTCGGGTACAAGTACACCATTATGCTTAACGAAAGTCCTACCCGCGCTTAACTTGCATGAAACCGTACCGTATTTGACATGCTACTCGTACCACCCCTTTGTGTAACTCGGGTTTCAAATCGCAGGTATCACAAACACTGCCCCCGCGCGCTTGCACTCCTCGGTCGCACCGAGCCTGCTACAGCTGCGGCTGCTGATAAACACGGGAGGTGGGAACCGGGCGAGTGATATTCGATGGTGCTGTATTAATGTACCTGGGGGAGTCTGCATCAGATTCATTTCATCACATACTGCCGCATTAACCCAGGGCCATTCCCACATATGGAATCTCCTTGCTATCATCATATAAGTAGAGATAGTCTTTACTTTTTGGAAGAAAGGAGATGCTTGGTTCACGAAACACGCAACACATCCTCGCCACAGGTAGAAAATCTCAAAGTATCATAATGATATTGCGATCTTATTTCAATTTTCTATACAGCCATCTCCGGATGTAATCCCCCACCCCCCAGAACACGCCTCGGTCTTTTCGTTGGCTACATTCAATGCTTAAAAGCGTGCAAGTGCCGCTGCCTGAGATGGTAATATTATTATTAGGTTTAGTAATGACGTATAACAAAGTGGAGTGAGGAGGAGCATGCGCACCACCAAGCATCGAAGGGGACAGTATCAACAGAGATACCGAGATCCTTAAGGGCCTTGGTGGATAGATGGCAGTCATAAGGTCTCACCACTATATTTTTGATCACAGTTCCATGGCTCAGCATTCCCGCACCAGACACAAAGAAAAAAACACAGGGTTAATCATACCAGCCGCGTTGGGGTCATTCTTGTCGTTTCCAACTATGTGATCGATGGGGAGACCGGCGATTCCGGAGAGCTTTTGGCAGATTTCGTACCTAATAAGCAGGTATGTGAGGACATTATCGTGAAGGATAGAAGCTCGAAGGGGAAAACTTTGTCATGCGGTCCTCGGAGCTGAACTGCAGGATCTTAGGAAGAGAGCCGATATCGTCCGTCGACCTATACCTCTCTAGAAAGCCATTTTCAGCAAAGTTCAATAGAGAAATGACGAGGGACAATTCTTCATGCTCACCAGCTACGTCCCTGAGAACCCGTGCTACATCAGATGTATTCCTATAGAATAGTTTAGTGATTTCCCCTTTCTATAATTCCAAAGATCTGGACTCCGTCCCGTCGCCATCATAACTCACGTAGGATACCGAATAGACCAATGATCCATCTCAACCCTGCCCTTCCCAGCCTTGTTCCAAACCGTATCAAGGAGCACATTAATCGCACTCTCCTTATTCCCCTCAACCTCACCATACAACACCGGAACCCTAAGTACCACGCCCTTCTCCCATGTGCTAAGGACAGCTTTTTCGCCAGCCAACTTGGTCTCACCGTAGAAGTTTGGCGGGTTGGTCGGGGCGCCGACCTCGTACGGAGCTGCACCGGGTTTCCCGTCGAAAACGTAGTCCGTGGATATGTAGATCAGGATTATATCACGGTTCGCACATTCTTGGGCGAGGCCTTTTGATGCTTGAACCTGGATTTTTCATGCATAGGCGCATAGATGAGCTATTTTGAGCAAATATAGGCCGACTGGGAGCTTAATTACGTTCAGGCGTTCGACACCCTCGGGGTCGGCGTCGCATTTGTCGGGAAAGCGTTCTGCAGCACCTAGCTCTCGGGGTCCGTATTAGATAAACGCAGGCAAATAGGACAGGGGGGGCATTCTTACAGTGAACTACCACCTTCGGCCTATTCACAAGACACCACGTTAGAGCAAGCTTCCCCGCATCATAACTGGCTAAAGAGGACATACTTCACTTCCTCCAACAACCTAACAACCTCCCCCGCATTCCCCAAATCCACCTTCGAAATCGCCGGAGGATTTGCCCTGGAAAACCCTGCCCACCAACCGCCCATTAGCGCCCTGCACCAACCAACCCAAGCAAACGACCCCGCCACTACCAAAAACTCACCGGTCCCAACGGTGTTCCATCCAGCACCTTCAAAAGCTTTAACACACTGCCTCCCCAAAAGTCCTGTCGCCCCAGTAACCACAACTGTTTTCTCAAGCATTCTAATATCGGCTTTCTCCTTCTTTCCGTTGTTTCTGTTGCAATTGGTAGATTTCTTATTGGGGGAAGGAGGAGTTCAAGTGAGAAGTTTAAGTGAGACTGGTGGAAAAACCTAGTATTGGCGGGGCTAGTGGGGTTTGCAGTTTTTCCAGTTTGCAGGGAGAACGGGGCGTGACGGGTGCCAAGAGTGAGTAAACCCTGCCTTTGTGAATGGCTGGGTTGGGTGGAAGGGGGGTTTCCCCCTGGTGATGAGTGATAGATTGTGCCGATTGGGGAACACTATGGGGTTCAATTGCGGTTGTGGCTTCTAGCTTCCCTTCCGATAAGTTTTCGAAAGTTACCGGGGGGAGTCTTCTAAAACGCTAGGGAGAAAAAATTATGAGAAGGGATCTACAAAAACGCGAGGCGAGGCATATTGACCACATCACAAAAGTAGCCAACACACTATTTTCCATAGCGCACTTCAAGCCAGCCATGCGTCTGGCCGTATGGCGCATGGAGTGCCAGCTACAGAAAAGAGTCAACATCGTGTTTGCTGGCTTCGAATTTTCTGTCTACCCACGTTAAGTGCAATCCCCTTAAATTAGGTTGGAGGTTACACCAGAACACTTCGAAGTGGAACATTATTAAGCTTACTTTGGATCGGATATTGCCCTCATATGATAAACTATTAACTTCGGTAAGAATACCGGTATCATAATTACAACCAGCAGCGATCATTAATTCTTACGAGTGATGCCTCATGACAATGTTCAGTACCCCGAGCGCTATCGACATACTAGCATTCGATCATCTGTATCTTCCAAGCAAAGAAACTTATGAGACCCATTCACATATGATCTCCTCTGTGCCCAAGCCCCTCGGGCATAGATTCAACAAAAACCAATCCCAAGCGCTGGCCTCCAAAACCTCAAGCAGCCCCTCCACCCCCCCCTCTAAACATAACTTCGCACTTTGGCCCTTCCTCGACAGACCCACCCCCAAGCCGCAGTCCTACACTCGGCAACTCCAAAACCTCCCCACGACAATACACCGCAGGAACAATAAATCTCATCTCGCCTCTCAACTCCTCTTTCAACACCTTCTTAAGCTGCTTCTCCATATTTAACTGTGTGGCTTTCTCTCTCAGGGGCCCTATATCCTTTTCTTCCATCGGCCGAATGGAAATTGCTGGGTGGGAGGGAGTTGGGACGAAGACCCTAATCCACCAGCGCCCGTCCCAGAGGCGCCAAGATGTCCAGCCGGGTCTATTATCAATAAAGATTATTCTACAAAGGTTGCGTGATTTGGAAGTGTAATTCTGCCTCTGTAAGAACCAAGTTTTATCCGAGCGGTAGGTCCATTTCAGGCCTGCTGCTGTAAATGGATTTCGCTGGTTTGAAAGGATGTTTCTAGCGGCGGTTTTTAGGCCTTGGGGTTCCACCCGGGGGAGGGGAGATATGGCTTCTACTATCTGGGCCAGGAGGTATTGAAGGACACGGGGTTGGATACCGCGTATTTCTAGTGGTAGTTGAAGTTGTAGGGAGCCCGTGGCGGGGTCAAAGGAGAGGTTGCAGTCTTCTTTTAGGACCATGTGGGCTTGGTCCTTTGCAGACATACTCCTCGCCTCTGCTCTCTGTGCAAGCGCAACCAACGAAGGCCTTTGCAGTGCTTGAGGTAGCCTGGGCGGTGACGCACCGAGCAGCTTCCGCACAGCATTCCGACGAGTCAACGTCGCATCTTGGTTCGTTTTATCTTCAAACCAGTGCACCTCGTTTTCTAAACAAGTAGCCCGTAGCCTTCCCTATGGCCACAAAACATAAGTGAAATTCCCACCCAACCCACACCGCGCCCAAACCTACCTTTTCAACCCCTAAAAGTGGCCTCCCGACAACCACCCTCTCCGTCCCAAATACATCTCCACATTCCGGAATTCTTGCAACAGCCCTCATGCCCCCAAGCCCTTGCATCTTGCTCCCAGCCAGCAGCCGCATTAGCACCGTCTCGGCCCGGTCGTCGGCATGGTGGGCGAGCAGTAACTTCTCCACCCGATTTTCCACACATGATCTCCCAAGTGTTCGATACCGTGCAATCCTGGCACGAGTTTCGAACCCATTCAAAAGATCGGTAGGTGAGAGGGCCCAGGTCAGGGGTAGAACGTGGGCGGTGAAGCCGTAGGCCCCCCTTACAAGTTGTGCAACAGAGCGTGCTTCGGCGGTGCTCTCAGGACGGGCTTTGTGGTCGACAATGAATGCGTGGATTGCACCGGGAGAGTCATTATGTGAGGAGAATAGACGGAAGGTTAAGTACGCGAGTGCCATTGAGTCTACGCCACCGCTGAGGGCAATGCCTGAGTATGCAAGTCAGTCAACCGAGGGCTAATGTAAAGAAAGTTCCGAGTGACAATTGTGACTTACCTAGCCGCGCGGGAAGCCCAGCTCCGGGCCATAATCGGTGAAAGAATTCAGCGTACTCAGAAAGCGAAATAGAATCGAGCCGTACCATTAGGCGACAGCTCCCGATGGAGTGAGCTTTATATCCTCCAAGCTTGGCAGTGAATGTTGCCCCAGCTGCACGAGAATGTAACGTCTCCAGAGAACGCCGAGCCATGACGCTATCCCCGATAGAGCCTCCCCCACTATGTTTCCGCCATGTCCCCCACTACACTTCAATAACTTAATTCCCACCACCACAACAACAATTCCCCCTCTTAAAAGTGGAGATGGACCCCCATCCTCTGTCCCAATCCTTCCTTGCGTCTCCCTATCTCCGCTCTCTAATCGTAAGTCAATCCGCTTCCACCTCAGCCATCACTCACAAAAACCCAGGCGGGCGGCTTCGCCGGCACAGCAGTAGACCTGTCCCTCTACCCCCTCGACACCTTGAAGACCCGCCTCCAATCCTCCGGTGGCTTCTTTGCAAACGGCGGCTGGAACGGAGTCTACAAAGGCGTCGGCTCAGTAATTGCCGGTTCGGCCCCCGGCGCCGCGCTCTTCTTCGTAACCTACGAAGCTACAAAATCCGGCCTTGCCTGCAACCGCCAGTCTCACGGGCAAGATACAGTTGGGATAGTAGCAGCAGGAGACCACATACTTGCAGCTTCGCTCGGTGAGATAGCAGCGTGTACTGTCCGTGTGCCCACAGAGGTTGTCAAGCAGCGAGCACAAGCGTCGCAGTTTTCGAGTTCTTGGACAGCGTTGAGGAATATTTTCATCTCGAACCGAGGGCTCGGAAGGGTTTGGATGGAGTTGTATCGCGGATGGGGGATTACCATTATGCGGGAGATTCCGTTTACGGCTATTCAGTTTCCCTTGTGGGAGGCGATAAAGAGGTGGAGGAGTGTGAGGAAGGGGGGAAAGGTAAATGCAGGGGAGAGTGCACTGTTTGGGAGCCTGTCCGGATGTGTGGCGGCGGCGGCAACAACACCTTTAGACGTGCTGAAGACGAGGTTGATGTTGGGTAAGAAGGTACGTCCTCCGCCATTGCTGTTACCCCTACGTGCTTTCTGACAACTATCTACCGGGAATCGTAGAAAGAGCCAGCACTATCAATTCTGCGTAATCTAGTGAAGGAAGAAGGTACCCGAGGACTATTCAAAGGAATCGGACCAAGGGTCATATGGATCTCGGTTGGAGGAGCTATATTCCTTGGAGCGTGGGACTTTGCCAAGGGAGCCCTGGAGAATCTGTGATTCCCTGGTACTTTCTACACATGATTCCCCCTTAGACGTTCCCCAGGAGCTATACCGGCTGCTCATTGATGCCGCCGCACTGTACTCGGGGGGTAGAGTACGTGTACTCGAGTACAAATGTATCATTATCCCAGGAGCACGGCTAGGTACGAGCCCATAATTCCACGAGTATGTGAGTCACACTCCCTTACCGCGCAGATCAAAACCCCACGCAAGGTGCATGTCAAAACGGCTCGACACCATCCAAGCAGGAAGGTACTTGTACAATTTCCACTCGCCCCGCCCAACAGGAGCCAAGGTTGCGGCCTCATAGAACGAACCCCAAAAAATAAAAGGCCCCAACATCCCCCAACGAGATGGGCCAGTATATATTCATTCACCTAATACCACAACCCACTCACTCCTTTAAAATCTCCTCAACCTGCAGAATCTCCTCCTCATCTGCCACCTCAAGTACCTTACCCACTTCAGCAGTATTCCTCATCAGCTCCTTTGCCCCAGCATACAACATCTTAAGCTCATTATTAGTTGTAGCAGGCATATAATATAGTAGCACGTAGGGCGCCGCTCGTCGGCCGGAATTGAGCGTGACCGGGTAGGAGAGAAGGACGAAGCGTGGGGCATTGTCGGGAAGGCCATCGGCTATCTCGCCTAGGGAGGTGTAAACCTCTGCCTTGGGTTTGATCTCCAAAGTTTCTTTGTCGATCATGTCTGTGGGGGTTAGCATGGCAGATGAAGAGGGGGGGGCAGTACATATTACGCCCTGGGGTTTAGGAGCACGGGAAGTGCCCAGACGGAATTTCCGGAGGGTCTCGAGGGTCTCGGGGGAGAAGGTGTAAAGACGGGCTTCGGATGCCTAAGAGGTAGGATTAAACTTTGCGCCCGGCGCGACGGGAAGTATTTTCTAAATTCTTACCATTTCGGTACGTATTCGTTTATTCGACTAGAGCTATGGGAACTCTAGGATTCTGTAGGGGCGGTTTTCGTCCTGGGCGTGAGTTTCTGTCAAAGCCAAGATAGTATGATTAGTGGGGTAGCGAAGCAGATGAGTTAAACTAGGCCACGGTATCACGGTTCCAAGGGCGGGGTCAGGCTGGTTGCCCCTTTCAACTAACGCGCAGACCGTCAACACCAAATTCAACAATACACCTCCCGCAAACTGCTCGAGGTGTAAGTTTACATACGGCAGCCGGGACACAACCACAGCTCTATACAAAAACAAAATCCCAAAACACCATCCACAACCATGAGCACCCAGGGCAAGAATGAAACTCCTTCAAACGGACAAGAGACCTCTGCTGTAAGCTAACACCGCACCTTACTCACTCCAAAACAGTATTTAACTCACAAGAACGCCCCAGGGTCCCGAAGAAGCACCCGCCGAACTCACAGCTGTTGTCGATGATCTTTTAAATAGCCTCAGTGCAAAATTTGCATCCGTTTCTAGCGAGATTTTCGAGAAGATCGAGGCAATGTCCAAACGACTAGACCAGATGGAGGCCCAACTGCAACAGACGGGGACGACAAGTACGCCGAAATGAGATTACCACAAGGGCTGATTCTTTTATGGAGGTTATTGGAAGAGCAGGCGCGAGGAGTAAGATTCACAGGAAGGGGGGAGGGAGTGAGGAAGGACAGTCAAAGGCTGGAAAGAAGCTAGTTCTACTAATACCCATCAGCACGGCACTGTTTAATTGCGATATCCGTTCTGTAAATACATTGGTGCGATTAGGAGGCTTCACTGTGCGAGTTGAGCACCTTTGGCTAGGGTGTTTTTACTCGCTTTTCTTGCTTGTATTCCGAGAAGTGCTAGAGACTATGGGATCCATAAGGACATTAATCCCCACTCAGAAACTAATTTCTCGGAAAAATCCTCGACCTACATCCACCAACCCACCATCTGAGCGAGAATCTATGAACCCACCACCTGCTCATAAAACAGAAGAAACAAATAAAAAGCAGATGCCAAATAGATAAGCCATGAAAACAGCAAACGCTATTGATATTGTGAAAACACCAAACAGAAAACAAAAGAAGCCAGGACAATCTAACACGTTCAAAATGTAATGGTCCTAGGATGTAATACCGTATAATGTGCAATCTCTGAACCCAGTAGAACTCTAGGAAAGGTCAGGAAATAGGACTGTAACTCTCTCAGTAAGCTAAACTTTCATGTTTATCGTCATGCATCCACCGCCAAACTTTCTGGTGCTGCTCAAGTGCTATGAATGTTAGAACTGTTTGGGGCCTTTCGCATAGTTAGCGACCACAATCCTATAAAGTTAAAGAAGTATTCGCTAAGAACCATACCCCAGGCGGATGAACGAAGGAACCCACCCCCGGAACACCCAAGATATGCCCTCCTTTCCAGTAATATCGGTAAGGAGATGCATGATACCATGAGAATCATGGGACGCCATAATTCTGGTCTTAATAACGTCCACAGGCGAACAAACAGTCGTTGCAACAAGCCCACTCATTAAACTAGCACTGAAATGGGTGGCCAATCCATCCTCAAAGAACGAGAGCTTCATAAGTTGCGCCTTGAACTGGTCGTAGGTAGCAAGTTGACAGGTGGACATGAGAGCAGCCCGAAGAGTATTGGGCCATATCCCACGAAACAAGGAGTTGACGCCCTCTTCTCGAGCCATACCTGTCTCGGCATCAGCGGTGACCAAGATTTTAGTAGAAATTCAGGGAACCACCTACGCACAATACCGTCTATTGCATTTCGGTAATTCCTACGCTGAGCCGGGGGGTTTGCGCGATCTTGCTGCATGCGGACATTTATGATATCCGCAGGATTACCTGCAGCGCCACCTATCCTACAGATTGTAAGTCATGAAGCACGGATGATAGGAGCTCCCCTACCAGCCGGAGGCCGCTGCCATGACGGATAGTTTAAGAAAAGGCAGCTTTTCGTCATTCGGGGAGAAGTGTTGCTTCAGCTTTGCATAAACACCGAACCTTGCTGTCGAATACGTAGCTAAAAACTCAAATGGTAAGTAACTAAGCTTACGAGCTTATCTAGAGCAAATGGACAAACCTTGCCTCAGGATACTCGCAGACAGCTTCAGAAGGGTGTTAGAAAATGGTCTTAAAGTATTCTCCCAGGAGGCTTGTACCAGTGCTTACCCCACTATAAACCGCAATTGGTCCTATAACCACACAATGGTCCCACCAGTATTAGCTTAAAATCAGACAAATATGCAGGGAGCAGCTTCCTCTAACCCTCATAGCGTACAACGTTAAAGAATGTCCCAAGCATTGATACTTGCACTCCAGGAACCTTAGACACAGTCTGAAGGCGAACCTAAAAACTTGCGGTATTAGGGGACAGGCCTCACAAATTCAGAGCTGCCATACAAAAAGTGCATACTTTGATTAAATCCCTATTCAACGTGAGCTATTTCATTCTCGAAGCAAATGCAGTGATAACACTTACAAAGGATGTGTGAAAAAAGCAGCCATACAGCTTGCACTACCCCCAAACCAAAATGGATAATTCGGAGGTCCACTGCAGATCTTTTCGCCCATGATGTTTGAGTCGAAGTTTGTTGAGCCGAAAAATAAAAGTTGAGAATACGTAAACAAGAGCGTGTGAGCAGAGAAACCAGAGACCTCCAGCACGGGTGGTCACGTGCTCAATGCCCCCCTTGCATCCGAACATCAGGGCAGAATACCGGTGCAGATACGGTATGATATTATGATATGATATGATAACTAATGACAAAGCCCAGGCCCCAGGGGAAATGAAACCCAGGATGCTCTCGCATCCAGCTTAGGGCTTCGGGCACCGTTGGCAACTATTTATTACCTTAGCCAGCTCTCGATCACTCGGATTCCGATCTCTGGTCTTTGTGAGCTCATTTATAGTGCTCACTACAAGTATCATACCTGCAAAGCACACCGATTGCCGGTATCATACAGGGAAAAGAAAGGCATCTGCAACAGAGAGCATCACACCTTGTATGATACTTGTAGCATCATACAAATTTTGGCCCGACACACTCACCAGTACTGGCACCCCAACTACCGGACCTTAGCCCTCCCCGTCCACCGTTCTAAGAAACGTGGAGACCCTAGCCGCAGAGCCTCACTCCTCTCAGGTCTTTCCCAGCCTTAAGTTTGTTGCTAACCCTCACCACAAAGCCCATCTCCTATCAGCGAGTTGACATAGCGGTGCAGTACATGACCGCTCGTTATATACAAACCAAATCAACATGGTCTCCCTTCTCTGCAATCCCCTTGCAACAGCTGATCAGCTTGCCTCTTCACCGAGTCAGGCTGATGGGATCCCAGCCGACCTAGAGACGTCATTGAGATGGGCGGGAAGCGAGCTCATTCAGGGCGCTGGTATCCTTTTGCGATTGTATGTAATCCTACCCCCTCCTCCACCTCCCCGCACCCCGTCTATACTGCCATCCAATTACTGACCTGTCATAGGCCGCAAAAGACAGTTGCTACGGCAATAGTCCTTTTCCAACGCTTCTACCTTCTATCCAGCATGCGTTCTTGTGCCATCATCGACGCCTGCCATGCCGCAATATTCTTATCTTCGAAGCTCACTGAACATCCGGCGAAGCCTCGAGACATCATAAACGTGACTACCTATCTACTTAATATTCCATCACCTTCACCGATCTCCCCAGCCCCGGCAGCCAGCCAAGAATTGACACCCCCGAAAGAGTACTATGTTACAGAGCAGGAATACTACAACAAGCGAACACGCCTACTCAATGTCGAAACGGAAATCCTTAGAGCCTGTGGATTTCAAACACATCTTTCGTTACCTTACACTCTCTGCATAAACTACATACAGTCGCTCTCGGTGCTCTCGGCGGAGGTTGTGAAGAAATCGTTCGGGTACTTGACAGATGCATTGCTTTCGCCAAGTCTTTTATACCTAACACATCAACCAAACTCTTTGGCTGTTGCTGCGGTATATATAGGGGCTCGGGAATGCGAGGTTAAACTGCCGGCTGCGTGGTGGGATGTGTTTGATTGTGAACGAGAAGAATTGGGGTTCTTGGTGGTTTGCATGAAGGGTGTCAAGGAGTTTGTTGAGGGGGAGAGGAAGCTATGGAGAGGGAGAAAACCTGGTATCCCCTGGGAGCTAGAAGATTTGGAGATACACCTGGAAAGGCGAAGAGTCCTAGATAGTGAGGCGGAGATCTAGCTCTACCAGCAACATAGCCCTCTGGGTAGACTTGAGTTCATTTGCTATGTTCCGTTCCCGTTTTCTTCAGGAATTCGGGGCCTTTGATTTCTTTAAATTATTTGATCACGAATGCCACTGCAGCAGAAATCCGTGGCAAGCCTTTCAAATCCAATCAATATGGAGGGTTATGAGCAAACCCATTTTTTTAGATTGTCCATTTTTCGTGCGGTGTATGGTATTGTGGAGGGCATTTTGCGGAACATGTGTTTCTCACAGGGTTCTTTGCTATGGCAGCCCTGAAGTAGATGACTGCCGTATTGTTTTTACATTGTGTGGTTTCTGTTCCCCTGCACAGTGTAGCAACTATCGTTCCCCCCCCACTATCTCAGGGCCCCCTCCCGGTCACGATCTCTTCTATCTCTCGCTTTGAGAAAGAAAGAACCATTACCGGTATTGGCAGACACAGCTTCTTAGAGGAGACACAATATCTATTAGACACAGCACACAGATAATACTAGCTCTCTTTTGTCTCAAAAGCAGCTGAGCCGAATGTTAAGCCCTAAATTGAGAGTTAACAACAAGTATCATACCTCCCCTGGGATAATTTGGTGCTTGTGAAGTTAAAAGTTCTATCGCTCTCTTGTTGAGTCTGCCTTTCCTGATACCGGTATCATGCCTTTTTTTTCCGTTCCCTTTCTTTGCTTTTTAGCACTAGTATTTGACCCTAAACCACCGGTACCGTATCTATCATTAGCCCAACCTTCTCCTAAATATATGACAATTAATTGGAGCCATCGTGCTAACCTCGCCTCTGCGAAGCGCTTCGGGGAGATCAGGTGAAACATTAGGACCGCCACGGCGGCTGCGAATATATTGTAAAGCACTTTATGCTTTGGAAAATGTTGTCTTACTAGAGTCATTTGGCACATACGGTACAGGTATTTTTTTTCATTCAAAAGTTCCAGACCGCCACTCATACAGCCCACGTCCGTGCACGCCAAGAAACGAGAAGTCTCATCTAAGAATTTTGAATCAAAAAAAGTGCGGAATATCCCCCGAGTCCGACGACCCATAATTGTTAAGAGCAGCGCACGGTAGCGCACTTGGTTGCATTGAATTCAGATGATTCAATCCCAGGGTATGATTGGTAGCAAAGCCACCCGCAACAGTGCACGAAGACCAGGGAGCCAATTCCTACTACAATTCATTGGTATCGGGAAAACGTCCTCAGAAGAAGGCGAAGATATGATGGGAATGTTATGGTAGCTGCTCTCGTAGATCGGTTGATCAACTATTTCCCGAACACGGCCTTATGTAAAGATTGCTATCTAATATAATATAGTATAAGACTGGTAGCGGTATTTCCTTGTATGATATGCCATATATTTTCCTGTATTCAATATACGAATAGCCACCGATTTAACAAAAAAAAAAAAAAGGTACAGGTTACAGGCATAGAACCCGAACACTTGAGTCGGAATTTTGTATCGTACTCGAGTATGGACGGTTAGATAGGCACAGACGATTTGCCACACAAAAATTTCATCCCTGCGTTCGAGTCCTATATGCGTGTACCGTCTACTGGTATTTCGTACGATCTTCGCACTGGTCTAGTTCTCCGAGTGACATATTATGTTCGGCGGAACTTGCCAGTGTGCTGGCAGGGGGAAAGCGCAAATAACAAATTCCTCCCCTATCCCATTGGGTAGACTTCCGAGGAAAGAAAAAAAGAAAGAAAAAGGAGGCATCCAATGTGTGCAAATCATTTTCACTCACGCAAAACAAAAGTCCCCAACTTTTTCATGTGTCCCCTCCCAGTGTGAGCGGCGAAGAGCGAAAAAACAGTTATCACAAAAGTCCGGTGCTGGGTTACGTTACGCTACGATAATTCCGTTAACGGATAAATCGATTTCCCCACCTTCCGACAACATATCGGATTATCTGTGCTACGGGAACAAATGTTCGCTTGCTCAGAGAAGATGTCTGGTGCATGTCGGGAAAAGGGGCGAGCGGTTCGCCCGAATTGCATTTGATTTGTTGTTGCTTGTGGGTTCGTGGAATTGTTGAGTGGGTGATTGTTTTAGGTTAGGTTAGGTTCGCTTCTAACCCCCAACAACAACGACCGCGGTAGCTCGGTGTCGTGATAGGTAGACACAAGACTTTGAAATTTCCTCTCTTTCTTTTACTTCCACCTCAATCGCATTTAAAGGTGTCTCTTCTTTCTTTTTACTTTCACGCCTTGGAGCTAGTTCTACGGATCTCCTATTGTTTACGTTATGATCAGTCTACAGATTAAGCCAAGGGGTATGTCTGTTGTCGCTTGAATTTGGTTCTCCATTCGCGCACTCACTAACCGAAAACTACAGGCCGTCCCATCAAAAAGCTTCCGTCTACAATTGAGCTTGATCTTGCTACTGCTACTGCTGAAACCCTTTATACCCGTTTGTCGGCATATACTGGACTTTCTCGAGATCGGTTGCGCTTGACAAAGGGAAGCGATGGCAGCGTTGTGACAGTAAAGAGAGAGAGTGGGAAGGATGTTATGGTCGAAGAACTGGGGCTAAGAGATGGCAGCACGGTCTTTGTCAAGGATTTAGGTACGAAATATATCAATATCAACTCGATATTTTGTCCCGCCCCTCACCCCACTCCCACCCTTCAGCTTTGAGAACGGTCGCTCATATGGCGTTTTTAATGTTATTTTTATAGGTCCGCAAGTCGCCTGGCGTACCGTATTCGTGATTGAGTACCTAGGGCCACTCTTCATTCACCCGCTACTCCTTTATGTTGTGCGACCTTACGTCTATTCGTCATCCCCTCTCAACCCCCTCTCATATATACCATTCAGCCCATCACTCGAACCCGGTCAAGAGCTTCCTCCACCAACCCAGACGCAAACGCTCCTGTGCGCACTGGTCGTTCTTCATTTCCTCAAGCGCGAATATGAAACCTTCTTTATCCACCGCTTTTCGGGGGGTACCATGCCTTTTCGCTATATCTTTAGGAACTCTGCACACTACTGGATCCTTTCTGGGATGAATCTTGCCTACTCCTTGTACACGCCTGCTGCCTCTCCAGCAGCGTCCTGGTGGCCGACTGCGTTGAATGCCGATAATAGTCCTGTTGTGGTTTATAGCATGGTGGCGCTTTGGGTGTTTGCTCAGATCTCGAACTTCAAAACCCACCTCACATTGCGTAATCTTCGACCCGCAAATAGTACAAAGAGACAGATTCCTAAGGGATATGGGTTTGATTCTGTTACTTGCCCCAATTATTCTTTTGAAGTTTTGTCGTGGGTTTGTGTCTGGGTGCTGAGTGGTGGAAATTGGGCTGCCTCGTTGTTCACCCTTGCTGGGACATCTATAATGTTCCTTTGGGCTCAAAAGAAGGAGAGGAGGTACAGAAAAGATTTTGGCAGCGCTTACAAGAAGAAGAGGAATGTTATGGTTCCGGGAATTTTGTAAGGTTGAGGAAAGGATGTCTAAGAGGGAGGATATGTTGGAAAGGGTTAGATAGAGATACAATACTGGGTTTTCGTTGATGAAATTTGGTGTCCTATAAGACGACGATAAACGGACATCTGGTTGAAATAGATTAAACGGTTTTCATTTATTTGAAAAAGAATTCTGTCATCGTGGATGGATGTTGTGATCATATCCCACAAACTGTTTTCTCGCGCATGAATGGAAACATCTGCATGGAATCATGGGACGCGCCGTCAGGTGACACAAACAAGCTCCTGCACAGTGTGGCGGCTGGCAGGCGTTTTAGCAGGGAAGACCTGTACGAGTACCAATGCCGGCATGTAGGAATTCCAAAGTATTAGACTCTGGGGAAGACGTGCAGAAAGTTCGTCCATCTCGTTTAATCCCCAAACCATGTTGGAAGGGATTTCTGGCGGGAATGTCATCATCCTCGTGAGGGAGGGAGGGGTATTACTCGGTGCTCTATTGCGGTTGAGGTTCGTGGAAAAGTGACAATTGGGGTATCATAACAGCAAAGTTGTGGGGAAAGAGCCGGGAGGATCCGATATCAAGAGCATCGTGCTCAGCCAAAGCAAGGGATGAAGGGGGGATTTGGGGGTTCATTGCACATACGGGGGGCTAATTCCAACAAGAGCTGTGTGTGCTTTTGTGCATGCTGGAGACATCAGGCTATGATAGAACATTTTGTCCCAGGATCAAAAGAAAATGAACCGGATGGCTGTCCTCCTCTTCCACAGCGGCATAAATGTGAATGACTTGCAATGCTGGTATCGAGTGCCGCACCGGCATCTTGTAAGTACTTAAAGCATTGAATTGGTGAAGGGGAAAAAGACAGCCTTCCTGTAGAGATGTCAGATTGGAAGAGGCAGCACGCAGGCCGTTTTGATCCTTTAACTACGATCAAAAGCCCATTCATGGGAAGCCCGGTCAATCAGGCAACTCCCCACAAGGAATATCAACACGCCAAGCGTCGCAAAAGCCTAAGGCATGCAGCATTGGCTGTCGTTTACCGTTCTCCACCAGATAGAACCTAGTTAGTGCAACCCCTCGCGCTCCTTCGAATGGCTTATTCCCCTCTCATAGGGTACCACCATTCAACTCCTCTCTTTTCCCATTTCTGTCCCTCTTACTCACTCTCATTATTGCTTACCCTCTTTCTTCTCCTCCTTCAACACCAACAACACTTTGTCTTCTCCCACTCCTTCTCTCCCCCCCTCCTTCTCCTTCTCTTCCTCCCTCTCTTCCTCCCTTCTTTCCTCTCTAGCCTCTCTCCTTTTTTTGCATCATCTTCTTCATTCTCTCACACCAAGTGCTTTTGTCAACTGCTAAAAGGTATGCTATTAGCTTTATTGGTTCTTGCTTGTTGTCAGCGTCCCGGATTTTAAAGGGTCCATACAATGTTCATACGAGATGAAAAAGCTTCCATCCATTCCTTTCCACTGCCTCTGCTATGCTCCCATCCCCCTTCAAGGTGCATCATCCAGCGGGAGCTTGTGCGTCCTCTTCCTGTCCTATCTTCTATCAGTACCCACACACCCCTCCTTCTATCCTAGTTCAGCTTCTCCCAATCGGGTTTTGATTCGCCCCTTCAATCGCTCCCATTATTCACTTTGTCCGCTTCCCCCCAACACCCAGTCCTGATTATCACACATTGCCCAATCTTAGTTCTATATTCCCTTTTTTTCTTCCTTTCAGTTGCTCATCCGGCCTAACCTTTTACTACTGTCTAGCCTTCTCTCCTTAACCCACCAGCCGATCCTGCCTGCCACCAATCCGACAGACTGCTGCGCAAAGATTGGCAATTGAAAAACCCTACAGCCCGTCTCCGACTCCTCAACGGAAAAGTCACAACCTCCTTACGAACAATTTCTTGCTTACGCTTCCTACCCTTCGCTGTGATTCTTCCTTCCTTCCTCTCCCTCCTTTGCATCAACTACCTCCGCCTCTCCCTTTCATCATCCTCGTCTCACCCCCACAGCGCTCCTTCGCAAAGATAAGGCATCGCCAAGTAGTTATCTTCTAGCTTGTGCGTTGATCCCACCAAAAGCCGGCAAACTCAGCTAGCAGACTATCCTACCAGCGAGTCTCTACCCCTATTAGAGAAAGTCTCTCCTTGATCGTTATCTCTTGGTATTTTGTTTATCACTAGGCATCGATCTGTTTGTACGAGGACACGATACGCACGAAATTGGAAGAAGGATCCAACACCGTTTACGAAGTTTATTTGAATACCTTTTTGGATAAGGATCGATCCATACGCTACTCGCTAATTCTAAACGTTTTTTTTTACGAGTTCCACTGCTTTCAGATAAAAAAAACAAAAAAAATATTAAAAGCCGATAAAAAACAATCTCATTTACACGAATCTGGTATGACAAGAATTTAAACTTCCTTATTACTGCACCAGGCTAGCCTGTTGAGAAATTTCTCTAATAAAATGGGTACTTTTTTTAGCTTGTTCTTCTAGTAGTGGCGTTGCTGAATTGTTACTGTTTCGTCATATCTTGCTGGTGTCGTCACATACGGGGCACTGCTAATAAGTGCTGAGCTCGCCTTCGTATAGAATTTTTTAATTTTTTTTGCTGGTAAGTCAACGTCCTTCAGCCAGCCATTGCACGCTCATGGGTTCCTAACTTTCTCATCTTTGCACTCGCTTTAGAAGAAGCATTGAAGCCTCTTTTTCTTCCTCCCTCCTTTAAAAATGGAACAGCAGCAGCAACAGCAAAATGCAGCTGGAACTGGGGGTCGAAGGCTTCACATCGCACATAGGAGATCACCCTCGGAACTTACTCCGTTAATGAGTATGTGTTTTGCCCCTGTGCATAATGTTTTGAATCAGGGGAAAATAATTCACTGCCATTGTTCAATTGTGTTGTCAATTGATCGCTCCGGATTATATGCCTTGGGAATAAAGCTAATAGCTCCTTAGTGGAACAGTTGGCTCTTCAGCAACAAATCGAAATGCTGCAAGCACAACAGCAACAAATGCTTTCCGCTCATCAGCAGTATGCAAATATGGGTCTCATTCCTCCTGGACAGGCTCACTTGGCTCCATCGTTCCCTCCGATGCAGCAACAAATGTCTAATATTTCGCCTCAGCACCCTCAAGGTGGATTCCAATTTCCTCAGCAACACCAACAAAGCGCTGCTCCTCCCGGAGCTCCTACTCAGCCATCGTCTCATAGAAGGAACCAGTCTGCCATGCCCGGAATGGGTGGCGCTGCTGGCCCCCCACCTGCGCCTTCTTCTGGCTCGTCTGGTACTTTTGGCGAGTTTTCAATGGGCCATTCTACTTCAACTGCTGGAAGTAATAATTCTCCTCAACGTCGGCCCTCGGGTAATACTGGAGGCCAGGGCGGTGATGCTGGCAGAGGGCATCAGCGTAGACATTCACTTGCCCTTCCCGAAGCGAAAAAGGCCGCCGAACTTGCACAGGCACGAAGAGGCCAGGCCGGTTTCCAATTTCCCGCTACTGGAGGGACATCGGGGAGTCCTGCCACTTCTACGCCTAATGGATCAAGCCCAACAACCGGTGGCACTGCGTCTCCCGCACCCGCCGGTTCCCCACCGGCTACCGGAGAGACTCCCACTACTACAGCTGCTACTACTCAAGTGCAGGCAACAACTGCTAACCAGCCGGCAACACTGGCTCCCCCTAGAACTAGAGTGCCTACTCACGGAAGAAGCCAGAGCATGGCTGTCGGCACGAATGGTAGAAGTCCAGCGAGTGGGCGCATTGGCGGTTTCCAGTTTCCTCCTCCCATGGCTACGAGCGATGCAGGGGCCGGCTCAACTACTGGAAACCAAGGTCAAGGTAATCAACAACAAGGTGGAAACGTGGAACGTCGTGGTAGTAACTCTGGCTTTCAAGGACATAACAGGACCGGGTCCCGAAATTATGATAATTGGCGCAACCCGAACCAAAACCAGTCTCACGGGCATCAGCAAAACCAATCCGTTGATCTTCAGAATCTTAGCCAAAACCAGGGGATGGGCCAACTCAACCCTGCTTTCCAGCCAGGGCATCGTACCCGAGCTTCTATCGGCACATTCCAATTTCCTGCTCAACCGGGCCTTATGCTTCCAGGTCATGGAGGTCAGAGTATCTTTATCAATCCCGCTACCGGCCAGCCCCAAATCCTCAATACTGGTCTCCTACAACAGCAGCAACAATTGACCCAGCTACAACTACAGCAAGCGGCTATTAATGCTCAGTCATTGAACTTGGGTAACCTCGGCCAAGCCACTGGTCAGAATATGCCAAACCAACAACAGCAGAGGAAGACTTTGTTCACCCCATATCTCCCACAAGCTAGCCTACCCGCCTTGCTGAGTAATGGACAGTTGGTATCCGGTATTTTGAGAGTCAACAAGAAGAACCGAAGTGACGCCTACGTTTCTACTCAAGATGGTCTCTTGGATGCCGATATCTTTATTTGTGGAAGTAAGGACCGTAACCGTGCCCTGGAGGGCGATCTGGTTGCCGTTGAGCTGCTTGATGTTGATGAGGTTTGGGGTCAGAAGCGTGAAAAAGAAGAGAAGAAGAAGCGTAAGGACATTAGTGAGACGAGGGGACCGTCTGGTTCCTCTAGCAACAATCCCGGCGGTGATGGAAATTCTACTAACGAGGGAGGTCAAGAGGGAACTGGAATTAAGAGGAGAGGATCCCTTCGCCAGAGACCAACTCAAAAGAAGAATGACGACGTTGAGGTCGAAGGCCAGAGCTTGCTTTTGGTTGAGGAGGAGGAGGTCAACGATGAACAGAAGCCCCTCTTCGCCGGTCACATCGTTGCCGTTATTGAGCGGGTTGCTGGGCAAATGTTTTCCGGGTACGTTACTATTATTGACATTAATCTGATTCATGGCTGATGTTTCCCTTTTTTAGGACCCTCGGGTTGTTGCGTCCTAGCAGTCAGGCGACTAAGGAGAAGCAAGAGGCAGAACGACAAGCTCGCGAGGGCCATTCTGGACGGCAGAACCAGCCTGAGCGAACACAAGACAAACCGAAGATTGTGTGGTTCAAGCCGACTGATAAGAGGGTCCCTTTGATTGCTATCCCAACCGAGCAAGCCCCCCGCGACTTCGTTGAGAATCACCAGTCATACTCCAATCGCATCTTCGTCGCATGTATCAAGCGTTGGCCTATCACATCTCTTCATCCTTTCGGTACTCTCTTTGAGCAGCTTGGGGAGATGGGCGACATCAAGGTTGAAACCGATGCTCTTCTCCGCGATAATAACTTCGGGCCCGATGACTTCTCTGAAGCTGTCATTCGCAATGTCATTGACAATTGGTCAGTCGAGACTGAAAAGGATGAGGTTATCGCCGCTCGCAAGGACTTCCGTGATGTGAAAACGTTCAGCATCAATGCCAAGAGCACTGGCGACATTAGTCAATCATTCCATGCCAAGAAAGCTAGCGATACTACTTGGGAAATCGGTGTCCATATTGCTGATGTTGCCTATTTTGTCAAACCAAACTCCCTGGTTGACCGGGAGGCAAGAAAGCGGGGCACTGGTGTTGAGTTGGTCAATCGTTTGGTCCCCATGTTGCCCCAAAAGCTCGCAGAGGATCTTTTGTCTTTGAAGGAAGGGCAGGATAGGTTTACCACTAGTGTTGTATTTACCGTTAATGCGGACACGAGTGAGATTATTGAAGAGGAGACTTGGGTTGGTAAGGGTATAATTAAGAACAGCGCTAGCTTCCTGTACGGAGATGTGGATGCTGTTGTATCTGGGGCTGAGGGTGAGAAGGTTTCTGAAGAGTTTAAGGTTGCTGTTGCTGTGCTCCATGTATGACTTATCCTGCTTCTTTGCTTGATTACTCCCGACGCTAACACTGGACAGAAAATGACTCGCAACTCCCGTAAACAGAGATATTCCGCCGAAAACATCGATATTCCCGCTCTTCGTTTGGTTTACCAACTGGACGATGAGAATATTCCGGTTGAGGATAACATCTTCGAGACCCGTCCAACCTATGAGATTGTCGAGGAGCTGTTCATTAGAACAAATAGCTTTATCGCACAAAAGATTGCCGCTGGTCTTCCTGAAAAGGCTCTGCTTCGCCGCCATTCCCCCCCTAACCAGCGCCGTGTCGAGAACTTTGCCGAGCGTATGAATCGTTATGATCAGAATATTGACGTTTCTAGCAGTGCGGCGTTGCAAACCAGTCTTTTCCGTTTGAAGGACCCCGTTGTTCGACAGGTATGTCACCTAGGCCCAGCTTGATGGGAAATCGTGCTCACTTACTGTATTTTAGGGCATGGAAACAGTGCTCATCAAAGGAATGCAACGAGCCAAGTACTTCGTGGCTAGCAAACTCTCACCTGAGGTTCATGGGCATTATCTTTACAATGTCCCTGTCTATACTCACTTTACTAGCCCTATTCGCCGCTACGCAGATATCATTGTACACAGACAGTTGGAAGCGGTTCTGTCTAATGGCACAGTTGACTTTACTGAGGATACAGAAGCTCTTGCCAAGACTGCCGAACAGTGCAATGTAAAGAAAGATTCAGCAAAAAATGCGATTGAGCAGAGTATTCACATCGAGCTCTGCCGTGCTGTCGACAGGAGGCGCCAGGCCCAGGGTGGAGAGCTGATTTGCGAGGCTATTGTAATCAACGTTTACGAATCAGCTTTCGATGTCTTGATCCCCGAATATGGTTTCGAGAAGCGTGTGCACTGCGATCAACTTCCATTGAAGAAGGCAGAATTCGATAAAACCAATCGTGTCTTGGAATTGTATTGGGAGAAGGGCGTTCAATCCAATGTATACATTCCGGAAGATGAGCGCCCCAAGGGTGGGGCTGCCCTTCGTGCTGCCAATGCCGCCGCCGCTGCCAGTCAAGCCGCTGCAGCAGCGAAGGCTGCCCAAGAGAAAGAGGAGATACAGCGCAAGATGATGGAAGTTTCTTCGCGAAACCCCGATGCTGAGCAGGACCTGTTTGAGGACGAAGACGATTCAAATACCTCTGATGGAGGTGTTCCTACAGAGAGGCCAACTACTCTCGCTCCTGTTGCAGCTAGCACGAGGCCAACCCAGAGCATGCCTGGCTCACCTACCAAAAACTCGCCCACATCTTCACAGACTCCTCACCGCACGCGGTCTGACCCCAAAATATCTGTGGCCGCCCACGATAATGAAAAGGTAGCTGGGCAGGAGGTTTCAAACGAAGACAGGTATCTACGAATGTTTACCCTTCGTGAAGAGAAGGGAGATTACATCCAAGAAGTTCGCGAATTGACTCGAGTACCGGTATTTTTGAAGACGGAATTGAGCAAGAGTCCTCCGTGGGTACCCCCTGTCATTCTCACTTGGCGTGCGGTTTACTTACGTTAGATATAGTTGCCTGACTATCCGATCATTAAACCCATATGCACTATAAAAAGTCTTGATAATCCGAGGTAATGGTTGGTGATACTGTGGGGAGAAGGGAATGGAAGGGTTAATTGGCATGGTGTGTTTGTCTTAGGTGTCATCGCAAAGTTTTGTGATAAATACGGTAACGGTGTTGGTTTGGGTTGCATGGGGGGAAAACATTGCTTTTCTTGTGAGGGTAGTCAGGGAAGTAGTAGGCCGGACATGATATTTTACTCTAGCTGTTGAGATGTCGACTAAATGGCCAATAACTTTGTTATCGTCGTTGTTTTCTCTATTCTTTCTTTTTTCTTTCCATGGGTTTTTGTCAGTCTATGTGAATGAGAGTATGGTGACGAACGAAGTCAAGAGTAGGGGGAGCGTGCGAACTTTCTTTGTTTAAGCCACGGATATCTCCTCCCCCCCTCTTTGTTTTCATGTAGTCTTATCGTTGCCTTTCTTGGGTCAAAATTTGGGGTAGGCTCTCACTATTAAGTTGGGTGAGCCTTGGGAGAGTAGTATGTTGGTATGATGGCGCGCACTGGCTTTGGGGTAGTATGGGAGTATGGATGGATGGAATGCAGTGGAATGCGGTGGGGGCACGGAGGTAGGGGATAGCTAGGTGTGGTGCATTGGGGGGGGGGGGGGGTAACAGTGGCAGATGGAGCTCAATGGTCAGTAAGCTGGATAAGCGTAATAAATATCTACCTGTTGTAAGATAGCTTAGGAATTAAAAGAAGGGAAGAAGGAAGGAAAGGCCCCGGTGGTCCCACCGGCACTGCAGTCCCCAATCGACAGCATATTCAATCTAGCACCCTCTTGCTTCCTCCCCTTGGACCCTTTCCCTCCTGAAGCACCGCATGTTAAACCCTGGAAGAGCGCACGAGGTAAAGCACCCCTAGAGTGGTTGCCTAGCCACGCCACGCCAGCCCGTTCCGTCCTATTCCAGCCCAACAAGCACAAGAAAGTATATAAGTAAGTAGAAACATCATCCAAAGGAAGCCCAGCATCCCCTACGGTACTTACCTACCCATTAAACTTGAGCCTAGTGGCAAGACTGTACTCTATATGCACAAAGCGTGGTATCAAGGTCAGTAAGTGCGAGGCATGAATGGCGTAAGGGAAAGAGGAAGAGCGGGGTTTACGACGATATGTGATGTGATGTGGGTGTGATATTGGGTAGCGGTAGGTGGTTTACTCGAGTACGGTGGGTTAGAATGGGGCCCGTGGATTGGAAAGGTGGGGGTGGGCTTCTCTTGTGATGTGTATTGGGGGGAGGGAGGGGAAGTTCTGTGGCCTGGGTTCTTTTATTCTTTCTTATAGTCTTTTTTATCTTACGTCCTTTCTTCCTTTACAAGTATGATACCGGTAGGTCGGTTTGCCTCTCTCCAACGACTTATGGGGTGAGTCTGAGTTTGTTCTATTATAGGCACGAGACGTATAGCACCGTGCCGTACTGTGCTCTACTGTGCGCTCTAGTACTAGTACTCGAGTAGAGGGTGAAAAAAAAAGAATGAAAAAAGGGAACATCCCTTAGTTTTTCGAATACTTATTCACTTATAATACCAAGATATCTACTTCCGCAATCATACTTGTACGGTACTCCACACAGACTAGAGGGGAAAGGGTAATACGGTACCGGTACAGCACTCTGAAGAATCGGGCAACCGCCCAATCCATCGTGTGACAAATATCCCCAAGATCTCATCCCTGCAAATACGGTGCGACAGCCGGGTACCTGAACAACTTCCGAAACCAAACCGCCAGTGGAGATGCCAGGGACCTTAGCGCACGCGATAATGCAGTGTCTTAGTTTACAGTACTGTATGTAGTTGGTTGAGTTACCGGCATTATACTGTACTCACGAGTACTCGGGCAGGTAATAAGGAGGGAGGGGGAATCCGTGCTTTCGTTACTGTAGATGGGCTATTTGGGGGGGGGGTTGAGACGGCAGTGGATGAGTTAGATTGGGTAGGGTTGGGAGGGGTTGGGAGGGGGCGTACGAGGGGGTTTCGATGGTTTTTCTGGACGGTTGGAATCATGAGTGTGTGGCGCCCGGGATTCTAGGAAGCGCGATGCTTGTGCACTTTTCTGCATTGTTTGGTTTTATTTTGTGGGTTGGCCGTGTGGGCATGGGAAAATGCTGGCTAATGTAATGAATAGTTGCTGGGTGTGGTAATGCTTTAGGATATCGGGGTGTTGAGTATTGTGAATAGTGAGAGGTTGGGGGGATACCGTATGTACGATTATGACAATATTTAATATTGTACCGATCAGGTTCAACAGGGGTTGCCGGCCAGATGGCGCACGAGGGAACGAAGAGGTGCGGTAGGTAGGGTACTGTACTCTATTCAGCAGTATGCGAGGTCGATTGCGCCTATGCCTAAATAGAGTTTACAGTACCGGTAGCGCTCTATTAATATTATGCATGTTTTTAGTCCTCTTATCCCGTGCGACATTTTAGCTTTGTTGGTGCCTGCTGCATTTAGACTACTCCCTCGTTCTCTCCCTCTACCCCACTGCTTGTGCTAGTACTGTACGTGTACTGTCTCTTCTCCAACATCCAACCTGATGAATGCCTGATGCTGGTATGGGTGTGTTTTTCATTGTGACCCTTTCGGACATTGGGGCTGTTGGAGATGGGCGCATCCTGACAGAGGATCGGGCGTATTAGGCCATTTCCCCCTTTCTTTTCGAGGGGAAGGATCGACTTGGTTCTTGGATGGATAGGGTCTAGTTATAGTACTATCTAATATGTAATATACTTGAGTACAGTACCATACGATGCAAGTATAGGGTGGTAGGGCCGCTCCGGTTAGCTACTTGTGATAGGATCTGGACACTAAACTTGATAGAATCTGAAGGGGGGATTTTGCCTGGGTTCCTGGTTGTCTGTGATCTCTGATGCACTGTACGGTACTCCTCCGCTTATCGCACGGATTTTATGCTACTTGGCGCCATGCACATGATGGGTTTTCACTCTCGGGGCCTTTGTGTCGTCAGGTACGAGGGGGGATTCTGCTATCTTCTAGGCTATGCCTGGGTTGAGTTGACAGGAAAGCTAGGCCTTCTTTGGCAGGTATCAGACCTGGGTTTAAATTACGAACTGTGGGTAAGGAAGCTGCGGTAGAGTACGGCAGGCTGGATCTGGGTCCCGGTGTGATGATTGGGGATAGGCCACGTTTTGTGAGTGCTTGGCATGCCCAATGAGGGGTTTCAGACATTCGTGGAGTCTTGTTTCGGAGAGGTTGTCTACCCCGTTCAGTCGCCCTTTCACTTCATTTCTCTACATATACTTATACCGTACTCTCTTTGCCTGTTGATTGTTGCTGAGGTCCGGGCTTAGCAGAGAGAGAGAGAGAGAGAGAGAGAGAGAGAGAGAGTCGGTAAGGGTCAAGTAAGCTTGTTTTACGATACAACCAAATGTTCGGACCGGACCCCTTCCCAAACACAACTCCGACACCAGCGCCAGCCGCCTTGGGGCTCCTCGCTCCGATTAGGGAAAGTGTGACCTCGTGCAGAGATATTCTCTACAACAACGTTTCGCATCTCATTCCCGCCCACTTCTTTTGTGTCTGCTCGCCAAATAAGCTTGTTGGAATTCATCACTACCCAATTGAATAGAACTTCGTCCCCTGCACAACCCCCCCCCCTCCGAAGATTCCATCTCTCCTTCCCAAACCCCTCTCTTGATCCTCATCTGGATGGGGGATGGGGATGGGGATGATCTTCCTCTCACCCGCATTTTCCTCTGATCCTTTTCATTATGGATAGGTCCAACCCCTTCTTGCTTAACCACTCCTCCCTAGCGTGCCCCTAGGACATTATACTCTCGTATGAGTATGATACCCATGCATACGGGAAGCAGAATATGACATTCATGTTGCTTATTCCTTTGTTACTTGCTACTCCTACCTCTTGGACCCTTCACCGTGTTTCGAGCATCAAGTATCCACCCATCTATCACAACCCCCCCCCCCCCCTCCCCCTCCCTCCCCCCTTTCGATTTCACCGCTTTGCGTATTACTTCGACCCTACCATAAGCCCAAGCCATGTGCCAAAAGACTCTTCGTACGGGTATATATCGTTCGGGTTCCCACCCTTCCACTTGTCTCCGCTCTGCACCCTCCTTCAACCTTCTGCAGGTCCGCCATCGTCGCCCTTTCTCCCTCTCTTTACCCCTCCTTTCCTGTTATCTTCATTCTTGCTCGGACAGGATCCCAGGCGGAGCCTTTTCTTGACCATATTCGGAGCTTTCGTGATTGTTTGATATCTGCGGGCACTCTGGATTTTTATTATAATACTTAATCGGTTTTCCTGTCAGCTCTTTTCCGGTTTCTCTTTTTTATATCCAATACTGCTTCTCCTAAAGCTCCGCGAGCCCTTTTATCACAAGAAAAACTCGGGATAGTCATTCTTTAAAAGCCCCGGCGGAACCCTTTGATATCTTGAACGGAAGTATACTCGTTTCAAAGATTAAACTACTACAAACATGACGGTCATCAGAAAATTCCTCACCTGTGCTTCTGTCGGATTGGTTGCCTTTGGCTGTGTCACTAGTGCTCACCCAGTATCAATACCTTTTTACAAAAGGGATGCTCACCCGTGTCCTTTGGGAAGTGAGGAGCTCCATCATCAGCACAGCAGACGTCAGACCGGTGCGCCGGGACTAACCGATCTCGACATTTTGCAATTGTAAGTTTTTATTCGGTTGGGACCGAGTGAGACATTGAGCTAAATGGATGAACCCTAGTGCCCTGACCCTCGAGCATTTGGAAGCAGCATTTTACAAGCAGGGGTTCGCAAAATTTCCTCCGTCAGAATTCACGGCGTTGGGCTTGAGCAAGGAGCAGATTGATGGACTGGTGAAGATTGGAAAGACAGAGGCTGCACATGTCACTGCTCTTATGGGTGCGATTGCCGGCGCTGGAGCTACTCCCGTGTCGCCGTGTACCTATGATTTCAAATTCACCGACGCAAAGTCAATGATTGCGACAGCGAAGGTGCTTGAGGCAGTAGGCGTGAGCGCGTAAGAACCCCCCCTTGTGCCTTCGGGTTGCACAACTAGCCTATTCTAACGTTTTGGGTAGATATCTTGGAGCAGCACCACTTGTCACCGACAAGAAGATATTATCGGCAGCGGCGTCAATTGTCACCATTGAGTCCCGTCACCAGACCTTCATCCGCACTGCTCTGCGCGAGGATCCCATTCCCCAGGCATTCGACGTCGCTGTCGGCGCCCGCCAGATCTTTACACTGGCCGCCTCATTCATTACTTCTTGTCCCGCCGGCTCTGCATTGCCCCTCCAGGCATTCCCGTCCTTGAACATTGTTAATGCTGCTAGCGTCAAGTCGGGATCTACCTTAACCCTTGCCGATACCACTGCGTTCCCCGACGGAACAACCTTCTGCTCGTTCACCGCTGGAGAGGTCGGAACATTATTCACCCCGTTCTCGAAGGGAAGTTGCACAGTTCCTCCGGGATTGGGCGGGGAGGTCTACGTAGTGATTACATCGAGCAACACGGCGTTGACAGATGACAAGATCCTAGCTGGGTATATTCTCTACTTCTGGTTTAATTGATGAATGCTAACGGGCAATTTTAGTCCTGCCGTCCTGCCCATGTGATCTGTTTATAGATGTTGGTATTGCCATTTTTTTTTATACCTACGGTACCCCCTTCACCATATCCCCGAACTATAAATTTTCTTTAGTACTGCTTCTCCTGTACGGCACATAATATTAAGGCAAACTGTAATATTTGGAGACAAAGAAGAAGAATATCATGGTATCAGTTTTTTCTTCTCCTGCTCGTTCTTAACCATCGCCAAGCAACCCCGTTGTCGATTCCCCCACATCTTCCCATTTCTAACATTTTTTCTGCTTCTTTTCCCCCCTTTATGTTTACTTAAATATTCTCATTTTTTCCCTCCACTCCCATCTCCCCATCCAACCGTGTCCGGGCGAACATCGCTGTGCAAAGTATACCCTGTCAACGATACGTCCTCACCCCAGATTCGAAGCCTGAGGAAATGACTCCTTCAAAGCTCGGTAGAAATGATTGCCTTCCCTGCGTGCACGTGAACGGCATTGGACCCGGGTGAGAGAACTCGGCATTCACATCCACAAGGATGTAAACAACCTCCGGTATCTTAATGCTCGTACTGTGCCGGTTGGTCGGCTAAATGTCAAGCCATAACGCGCTGCGGTTATAAGCACTAGTAGTTTCGTATCGTGTCGTGTCGTGTCGTGTCGTGTCGTGTCAAGTGAGGCAAGGTTAGTAATTTTGGTGGGTGTGATTGGCGCTAGCTGGGTTGAAGTGGGTGGTAGTATGGTTTTGGAAGCTATAAATCCTGTGACGGTGGGAGTTTTATGTGGAGATACCGGCACTCGTAATAGAGTACCGTAAGTATGATACCTTAGGGCCCTGGCAAGGTGAGAGACGTCTTGGCGTACAAAGTATCACTCGTTGTTGATGCCAGGTACTTGATACACGGGAGGAGGGGTGGAAATGGAAGGGTGGATCACGCCGGGTGTGTAGTTTTTATGCCAACTTGTGATACTGGCATTGGGTAGGTAGGGGAGGAGGGGGGGGGGGATTTTATTTCGCTTGACTTGATTGGATAAGGGCGTAACGTGTGCCAATTGATAGTACGGTGCTTATTGCAGTGACATTGTTTTACTCGAGCAAGTTAACTTTATCGAGTTATGGGTGGGGTGGGGTGGAGGGTGAATTGGCATACAGGAGTAGGACATGAACACCAGACCAGCCATGTTTAAAACCCATTCTAGTAGCTAAGGAAGACTAGTAACTAAGGAAGAAGTGTAGTGAAACAGATAATAAAGGACGAGAGAAGACTGAGGAGAAAAACACAGACAAGCTATAATAGGTAATAAATACGCGTGAACTGAAGTTAACTACTCTGGTAAGCCAATATAAGTAGGTCATATAAATACCATAATAGCCATGAGGTCAACTTGACTGAACCACCTCAACCATCCATCCACTTAAACTGAAAAAGAAGATCTCACATTTGGACTCCCAGAACTGGCACTCTCGTCGTGCTCGGAAAAGTATAGATTCTCCCCCCTTCTCAGCCTGAGGGTAACCTTGAAGCACTTGCCTAGTGCGATCAACATGTCCATGTCCCTCCGCTCATTGCCAGTGGTCCTAGTCTAGCAGCTGATTCTGATGAACCCCTTGTAGATGTTGGTTACAACTCCCTGAACTTCATTCACACCCTCTGGCTTCAGGGTCTCACCGATGGTGGTGGTGAGTCGGACGTCGAGCCGGTTCATGTCAATATTATGTCTCTCACGGAACATGAAGGAGAAGCGGCCACGGTGTTTGTTTGCAGGGTCTTCCCATTCAGGACGGAAACTGATCTTGAATAGTTGGTAGTCTGATTTGTTGGCTCGGGTAGCGGGGGAAGGAACATTGTTCTTTGTAAGAAGTTAGTATGGGATAAAGAAAGGGTGGGCTTGGGGAGACGTACATAAATGGCCCAGAATTCCGTCACAGAATTGAAAGTTTGGATTTCTTTCAGGAGGTCGCCCCAGGTTTTGCTAGGCTTAATTTTGCAACGGGTTAGTAAGTATGAGATTGAAGAAGGAGAGAAGAAAGAATAGGGACAAACTTTTCCACCAGGCGGTCTGGTATACCACAAAGTCTATTTATTAATCAACTGATGCTTAACATTGAATTTGACGGAATCATGGAAAACTGTAATTATGTCTTTGCGTATTTCCCCTTCTTCTAACCCACCCTGAGGTTCATTGAAACCATCAACTTGGGAGGAAATAGTAGAGCTAGGTGTCAATAGATCTGGACTAGCAGTGAGAAGTATGCAGCCTTTGTTATCCTCTATTGTGTCAAGGTTAGCTCTATCAGTGGAATACCTATTGCTGGAATCGACAGGCATATCACTAGTCTCTAATATAGCCAGGATCATCAGCAAAAATATTCTGTTGTGTTCTGTGCATTCTGTGCATCTGACGCACCTGACGCTAGAATGCAAATCGCAAATCAGGACGCAACTACCTTACCACACAATGCACCTAACGCAATCTGACACAGCACCTAATTCTCAGGATGTACCAGACGCAGCACCAAATAGTCAGGACGCCATTTGACGCCAAACCACATCTTCCTCAGATTAGCACAGGGTTTTCCCTTTAGTTCTTTCTGACCTTAGTCACTCGGGTAATAATAGAATTCATTCAGTCAAACCATTAAATTTACTACAAGAAGGCTTCTATTGTTCTAATAAACAGGCAAATTCACATCCAAGCCTGAGCCCAGCCTCCCATTCCCGAGCAACCTCCCTTCCTAAAACCCTATGGTAGCTTCATGGGGAATTTGCACCTCAGGGCGTACCTTATACCTCTGCGTAGCCTGCGCCGAGCCCAACAATCTCCCACAATCAGATTCAGTATTGGAGCAGTGGCTGTGGAGGAATCTGCCATCGAGGTCTGGGATCACTAGCACTCCATTCAGCCCTGTAAGTTCTGGAATAAAAGTCGCGGAGAGATGAATCCTACATCATTGTGAAGCTGGCATCGAGTCCAACAATCTCCCGCAATAAGATCCAGAGTCGGCCCTGCAGTCATGGAGGAATCAGACATCGAGCTTGGTGATTGCCAGGGGACCAATAAAGACGACCCCTATAATGGTCAGCGATTTCATGAGTCCTGATGCGACAGAGACATCCTTTATACCGCTGCATAGCTGGCGTCGGGCCCAACGATTTCCCGCAATCAGATTCAGGATTGGAGCAGTGGTTGTGGAGGAATCTGCTATCGAGTTCTGGGATCGCCAGTACCAAACCTCATTCAGCCCTGTAACTTCATGAATAATATCCCTCTGGGGATGAAGCTTATACCGCCGGATAGCTGGCATTGAGCCCTGGAACCTCCAGGTATCGGATTCAGGATTGATTGTCTGGCTGTAGTGGAGTGTTGCAGCTGTGGCCTGGGAGTGTGGATGTTGAGCCTGAGTGTTGTGATGAAAAGAGTGTGTCGTGTCGTGTCAAGTTTGAGGCTAAGTTCCGAGAAACCACTGGGCACGATGCTGGAGTTGAGAGTGTTATCGCTATCACTCCCTTTCAGACCGGAGTGAGCTGGCATTTTTGCTCATTTAAAGATGATATTCTGAAAATAGAAGTCTAGGTGTTAGTGTGACTTGGCCCAGGGGTCCTTAGCGCAAATTTAGGATTAAGGGTATGATGGCTTTCTTACCAGGTGCCAGCACTAACCATATTTTCTTTGCCAAGAAATACTCCATGCTCACATCTGGGCTAGAAGACAAAGAAGGCTGAAAAGAGAAACAGGGGTAGTGGTGAATCCTGATGTGTGATGGTGTTGAGGTTTAAGTCAGGATGCATGGGAGGCAGAGTTGCATAGTTGCATGTATCTGGACAGAACCCAGTGCAGCCAAGGGTCTCCGGATGCACTTGACGCAACCAGTTGTGGTGCATGGGTACCGGATGCACAGGACGTACAGGACGCAGAGTTCAGGCTAGGATAGTCAGGACGCAACACTACTGTATCTGATGCAGGCCACCTTTTTGCTGATAGACCTTTAAAGGCAACCCCCATAATGGTTAGTGATTTCATGAGGTCTGATATGACAGAGATGTCCTTTATACTGAGGTGTAGCTGGCATCGAGCTCAATGATCTACCGCAATCAGATCCAGGATTGGAGAAGCGGTTGTGGAGGAATCTGCCATTGAGTTGTGGGATTGCCAGGGTATTTATAAAGACAACTCTCACAAAGGACAGCGATTTCATGAGTGTTGATGCGACAGAGACGTCCTTTATACCGCTGCGTAGCTGGCGTCAAGCCCAACAGTCTCCCACTATCAGATCTATGATCGGAGAATCGGTTGTAGAGGAATCTGCCATCGATTTCTTAGATCGCCAGCATCCTACCCCAGTCAGCCCTGTAACTTCATGAATAATATCCCTCTGGGGATGAATCTTATACCCCTGGATAGCTGGCATCGAGCCCAGGAATCTCCATGTGTTGGATTTAGGATCGGCTATATAGCTGTAGTGGAGTGTTGCAGCTGTGGCCGCGGAGTGTGGATGTTAAGTGTTGTAATGAAAAGATTGTGTCACGTCGCGTCCTGTTTGAGGCTAAGTGTCAAGAAACCACCAGGCACTAGAGAGTGTTATGGCTATCACTCGCTTTCACACTGGAGTGAGCTGGCATTTTCGCTCAGTCAAAGATAATATTCTGAAAATAGAACTCTGAGTGCTAGTGTGACTCTGCCTTGTGGTTTTTAGTGTAAATTTAAGATTAAAGGTACGATGGCTTTCTCACCTGGCGCCAGCACTAACTATATTTTCAGTGCCATGAAATAACCGTTTCATACTCTAGTGCTGCCAGTGGGCCTCAGGCTCTGAGATGGCTGGGAGGCCTGGGGTACTCAGGGGTAGTGGTAAATCCTGATGCGCGATGGTGTTGAGGTTGAAGTCTGGATGCATTGGAGGCAGGATTGCTTAGTTGGATGTATCGTGACGCAACCTAGTACTGAGAAGAGGGTCCAGATGTACTAGACGCAACATGCTGTACGGCCTGAGTACCAGATGCATAGGACGTACAGGATACAGAGTCCACACTGCAAAAGTCAGAACGCAACACCACCGAATCTAATGCAGGATGGCTTTTTGATGAAGATGTTTGTGGATAAAATGACAAGGGGTTCACTTTCACCATTATTGGGAGTTCGTTTGTGCTCAAAAACCGATGGTATGATAAGGTTGGCTGATTTACTGGAAGGAAACTCATTGCTACGGCCACTGGACTATTTTTTGGTAGGTTCAGATATAACAAGTCAAGGTCTAGGCTGAGCAGTAGAAGATATATTGCTCTTATCGGCAGTGCCATTCTCCTCAATTTCCGACACGGCCAAAAGGTGGTCTTTACACGAGGCCGTAGAAGTATTAACTTGGGCCTGGTGGGCCTTATAGTTAGTGGCTTCTAGTATAACTGGGTAGTCCACGAAGGTAAAGCTAATTTGGTCAGTAGTAGTGGGAAACACATCTTGTCCATGGAAATATCATGTTCTATTTCAGGAGGGGCATGTGGGACTTCAGCTATACTGGTTCCGATTGTGAAGGGATAGTCAACAACCTAGCCAACAAACAGTCCTTCACTATTGTCGCCACAGTCAGCCTCGCTGTGTCCCATTACAAGCTGGCCATTTGGCCCAACAGGACTCTCTTTCTGGTAAACTCCAGTAGAATCTAGCTCGTCTGTAGAAGAGTAATTAAGGAGATGCTTTTGCCGAATCTCAACCCCTACTCTGGGGTTAGGCGCCGCCTGCGGGATTGCAGAGACAAAACTGCTCAGTTTGCCAGTTTTGTTCATATCATGTTCAGGCTCTACCTACCTGACTATCCCTGAGTTTGGCAACAAAGAATCGATGCCTGAAGTCACTGATTCCATTATCAGGTAGGGTAGGTCAATGTCATGTACGCAATTGGCAGTGGAAGGCATAACAGTATGATAAGTGGCCCGGGACTGATTGGTGGTAGGTGTACGGACCCCCCTAAGCATTTAGGAAATAAAGTTATACTATATTTACAAGCACAAATCTCGAAGAATAAAGATAACACCCCCCTCCAGCCACAGCGTTTGAATGGCGCCTCATTACCAGACTCACGGGGAGTTTCCTCGCAACACCAAAGACGACGATCATTGGAACCTGTCTTATAACAGCATATACATCGCGGTTGTCTGTCTGGCCAGATCCTGTTCATAGGATATATAAGGGGAGACCTTCAGGCACCTTATGCAAGTGGAAACAGGTGAATCAAATGGAGGTGCATAAGGTAACAGACACATCAGGACAGATAATTGGAAGATCGGGTTGAAAGTAAAGGGACGTTTTCCACACAAGTTCGACCTCTCTTGCCTATAAAGACGTGTAGGGTATCATAGTGGTGACGATACCCAGTCAGCAGCAAAAAAACTGTTTTACCGGACGTGTCGAGCCCGCGTCCGGATGAAGCCAGTCCGCGCTTTGCCTCCCATCCTTCCAGATCTCGCAAGTCCTCTTTGCCTTTCATCTCTTGCATCTGGTGTGCCTGGACGCCCGACTTTCCCTCCAAAGCGTCCGACGCGCTGCTTGCGACCCCACCCCCTCACAGTGCCTTCCTGTTGTATCCGTCCCTGTATCTTCTCGTCTAGAGGTCTCCTGCCTACTCTTACGAACTGCGCGCATCTGGCGGCCCTCCCGGATGCCCTCTCACCTCTAGCGACCTAGATCTGTCCGTTCCCGTCCACTGACATTCGACGTTGCGCTTTTCCTAGCCCGCGCCCTACTGTCACTTCCATAATTACCTAAATTTTCAGAAGATGCCCAGTGCGGCCACCATAGAGACCCTCTACTTTGGTTGGCATCGCCACAGGAGAGAATAAATTGGTATTATTAATCAGCTGCTGAACTCACACGGCCGAGTTGATGCCAGACTCTTTGTAAGGGAATTTCTGCCTTAAGTCGCCGGCTTCACTCGGCCGCCTACTAAATTCAACCTATTGAAAAGATTCCCTTGAACGCCCGCAGATGGTATATTACTCCCATGGCGGAGTTGAAGCCAGACACTCAATATGCGTGTTAGGTGGTAGCTTCGGCGTGAGGGATTCCAACAGCTAGGACCTGAGTCGTTATTATATCGGAGAACTCGCTAAGAAGATAGGAGTAATGTAGGCTAGATATAAAGGTTACTTCGGTATAGATAGTCAAAGTATTGGTAACGATAAAGTAGAAAACTTATTATTTTGATAGGATCTCTTCTCTGTGCTGGTTGCTTAATAGCAGCGAAGATGCTTCGATATTTATATTCCGCTTCTGGGCAATGACAGTATACATGCTCACTCTATACCAACTAAGTATCTTGCCTGCAACTGTGCGAACTTCTCCTGAGTGCGAACACTCGTAGACCCTGAAAACCCTCTACCACACCTTTTGCTCACATGGCCAACTTATCGGTCTGCGCTTCTGTTATTCCTGATGGTGTGGAGACCACGTCAGGTGTCAGCTCATCCGTTTATCCGTTGACAACAATGGTTACGAATTATCTTGTCCCCATGCTTTTCGAGGGTAGTCTAACTCGCTGGACGGAAGATGGCCAATCTTCTTTGGTTGGTTTCATCAAGAATTCGACATGCAACTGCATGTTGTATTCTGGTCTTCCAGCATTACACGACTTGTCCTCAGGATCGTACCTATGGGCTTCTTCCCTCGGACTCCATCTTTTACCAACTTGTCCTTTGTGGATGCACCCAATCCACTTACTGGGCATAGTTACCTCCTTCATACTCTACACGTCTTTGTAGAAACGAGGGGACTAACCTTCGTGCAAACGTCCTGTTACCTTCGACCCACTCTTCTGACTGGCTGTCTTCTGGTCTCTGTAACCTTATGCGCCGTTGTCCAATTCACCTGCCTCCACCTGCATAAGGTGAGCGATGGACCCCCCTCATATATCCCGCGAACAGGATCCGGTCCGACAGACGGCCGCGACGTATACGGTGTTTTAAGATGTGTCCCATTGACAGTGGTCTTTGGTGTTGGGACGCAACTACCAAGGCGGCTAGTGAGTACGCGCCGTCCCAACGCCGGGGCTGGAGGGGGGTGTTATTCTTTTCCTTCGAACTTCGTGCATGTCAAGGTAGGGTAACTCTGCCCTGTAAATCCTTACAGGGAGTCCGTGCGCCTAACAATGGGAACTGCTAGCTTAAGTGTACGGCTGCAGCTTGGCCACATATTCATGCAGAACAATTCAACCTAGTACTTAAAATATTCCCTTGAAGGCCTGCTGATCCAGTAGTACTCCTGGGTGGCCGAGTTGAAGTCGGACACTCAATATGGGCACTGCCATCTTAAGTGTACGGCTTCAACTTGGCTGCATCTTGATGCAAAACAATTCAACCTATTTAAAATATTCCCTTATACACCAGCGGATTGTGTAGTACTTCCGCAGCCCACTTGAAGCCGGCCACTCAACATGGGAACTCCCACCTTAAGTGCCAAGCCTTAACTCGTATAAATACTATACATAATTGGATAGAATAATTTAATATATTTCATTAAACGTCCACAGATCAATCCTGTGATTCACTATCCATTGCCTCTCTCTGCTAGAAATTACCTGCGTGTGTCTGATCTCTGCCCCTATACTGACTACTCACATGTCTCGACCATTGACCCGCGTGCCGACAGAAATATGTCCGCTCACAATGTGAAATCTGCCACTATTGACCAGATCGAGTATGTAAGCCAATGCCAACCGATGGACAGCTCCCGCCTCAGTGAGAATATTTCTTATCTTGAAAAGTGGGAGCAACCGAGCCACCAGCTGTCCTTGTAAATCTCCATAGTTCGCTTCCCCACCAGTCTGGACCCATACCTAATTGTTTCTGGGGCCACCGTTATGGAATGTCTTTGTTCCAGTGCAGCGGGTCCGGTCGATCTCAAACCTGTCAGTTTCCTGAAAGTGGGCCACTGGAATTTCAAGCTGAGCGAATCTTTCCACAGGGAGTAACCGTAGTTTGGTGGGGTCGGTGGGCAACCTCCTGTCATCCGCAGCAGTCTGGCTAGTAAAACGTAGTATCTCCTGCATCATGTCGGAATAATGGATTTTGAGGGTTCCGCATAGTTCAGTCAGTGTGCTGCTGTTCTTCATACCGCCTTCAAGAACCCGGAGAGGCATACTGTGACTTGAAAAAGCTGTTATTTCCATCCTACGATCTTGAGCCACAATTACACCTTTAACTTTTGAAAGTAATTCTATTGTCTGAAACCTTATTCCTAGAGTGTGCTGGCGGCCATAGTGCGACAAGATCTGTCGTGCGGCATCATTCCTGTTTGACCTGCAGTATCCATCTTTAATCTGATCCTTTTATGTACTAGTTTACTGATCTCTGTGGAATATATCGATATGCATCTAAAACGAAGTATGTGAGAGGCAAAGTGAGTTAGGTAGTGCATCTTGATGAAGTTGAAGTGGTTCTTACGCCGTATCAAATCCGCCTACCGATCGGACCTTTCAACCCTCTCTTGATCAGCCAGTCGACGGCGATTAGTGACTGTGCTATGGTGGACTTCTTTAGCATGCTGATCGGCCATCAGTTCCCTTAGCTCCCAATCCTGGCGATCTGCTCTGGTGCGAGTAGCCTTCGAGGTACGGAATTCGAGAAAAGTGTCCTTTGTTCAGTGCAATGTCTGCACGTAGCTCTCCATGTAGGAAAGTGTATCTGGTGTATGACTCCAATATTGATCCATGAGAGAGAAATCAACCAGCGTGCTAACATACTTCAAAGCGCTTTTGAAATCAGGATACCGAGAACTGTCCTGATTTCGCAATGCAGACGCCAATACAGTTGAAGTACAATGGCCGAGATTGCACATCTCCTTTCCCTGCCATTAGGTGATTTCGCGATAGGCCTTTTTCGGTATGCTGAATCTAGGGTAAGGAGGAATTTCTTTCCAAGCATCTTCCGACGCCTGTTGTCGTTTATGCTTTTTCAGGAATCCTTCCACCCATTCTATCATATATTTGAATAAGCCAAGGTAGATGTTGTGCAAGAGGTCTGGCTTGTATAGGCGTGCGGGGCTTACTCGATCCAGTCCAAGGAATATATAATTTCTTATTTTGATACCCTACCGCTAAAAGTATTCTGCAATGCCAGCAGCTTCTGCCTGCTCATGCCTCAAGGCTTTCTCCCTATATCGCATATAGTCGTGGCTCTCATATATCCGCGGCGGATTCCCACTGAGCTCCTCGCACGGAACCTCACACTTTGAGCATGACTTACTGCCTATTCCTTGCAAGGCTGCATGCTCAGCATGATCCGCGATGCAGGCCGACAAAATGGGAAAACAAAGCCGTGTTTTGTCGTCCGTACCATCTATTACCGTTTCTTCTTGGGCAACTAGCTATAATGGTGTCAGGACTAGATCGAAGACAGCCTGCAGATTTGCTGGAATGAACATCGGGCGAGCCTTACCCCCTTGGAAACCGCTTTCAAACGTGCAAGGGCGAACTGAGGCAATTGCCTAAAACAACGCTGTGATTTTGCGCCAAGAGACCATGAGTACCAGGCGCTGGACAATGAGACCAAAGCCCAAGTGCATCAGCAGATGATCGTGGAGGAGAACGAGGTCCTGGAGCAGTAACGTGGGGCAATCCTGGCGGATTGGCGGCGATACTATCCAAACCAGTTTGGCAACCATGGTTTGCCACTTGTGAACCCCCCAATCCCTATCGAAGTCGATTCTCTACCGAATTCGCCAGTATCCCCTGTATTTCCGTCACCAAAGATGAGGCCCGCAGCGCGAATAAAGAGTCTGCTCGACCGTGTGGTGAAGCGACCCAGAAACTCGTCAACTGGGTCTGCGCTAGTACCGCCTCCAGGGCCTTCTGTATCTCAGGACTCTCCTCTCTGGAGTACCCGCTAGCTAGCTATTCTGGAGCGCAGTCATTCACCCACAATGCGTGGGGCCCTGGTATCCCCTACAGGTTCCCCTGTTGGGCGCCGCACGGCTTTGGCGAGGGCAGCGACATTCGATACAGCGAGTGCAAGGGAGCCTATCTCACATCACACAAGGTTTAGGATAGGACTAGGTAGCAGGAGGCAAAACTCCCGGGCTAATAACCCACAGTCAAGTAAGTAATTTTAAACTTTGCCTAATTAACTTGGAGATGTGCTTACTAATATTCAGTGTTGTTTAGCTCGAACAGGCCCCTCGATGCCTATCTGCAGAGACGATGGTACTTCTGAGTACAGATTGATGGAGGAGGATATGGAAGGAGATTTGGACATGACGGTTCGCGAGGATGAGCTCGACGAAGGGGTTAGACCTTTGATTGACTGGGTGAAGCCTGTTGAGTGGCTTTTGCCAAATGCGGAGGTCTACCAAGAGGGGGAGGAGCATGAAGAGGATGAAGATGTCGATTTTATCGACCTATATGAGTCTTGTGATGAGGGTGGCAATGGCTCATAGGATTCCGATGAGGTCAATAGGGAAGAGGAGATTGACGAGGATGACAATGAGGATGTGGAGTGCGAGCAGGATGACGGGGAGGCCTGGGAGGAGTGTGATGATGATGTCCATATGACGGACGAAGGGGAAACCTCCGGCTCTGGTTTGGGAATTAGGATGCGACACTTAGGTCGCCCTGACTTTGCATCTTCCTCTCGTGGTCTGTACGGCGATGCGGGAGAACACCGTTTCCTGCTAGCCCCCAAGAGATTGGAGAGAGGCTGCTTAGGCGGGCTATGAAACCCAAGGATTTCATCACAAGCCCAGAAGACCAACAGGACAGCATCGAAAATATTGTCACCAAGAGAAAGCGCTTTCTTGCCGGCAATGCCCGTCTTATCATTGATCTGGAGGCAGCTGCTAGAGAAGACGCCGAAGAACAAGGAATTGACATTTCAGGAGATGGATAGAATTGACGCGAGATGGATAGGCAGGCCCTCCTCAATATGGCTAGCCAGCACTTCCCTCACTGCGTGAAACAGGAGCCGGACGATTAACGATTTCTACTTCCATCAGTTTTCTTTTTTGGTTGTGTGCTAGTTCCTTTGCTGACCCCTCACGCCGGTTCTGCCTTCCTTACTCTCCTTGATACGGTTTCCCTTGCCTTGCCTTACCTGCACTCCCACTTCTGTATTTATCCACCCCAATATCTCCCGTTTGGTGTCATCCTTAGCCCGTATTCTTTCTCCGATATCATAAGTCCGGGTGCTGTTTTCCTTGGGTTTGATTCTTACGCAGCACGCTACCTCTTTTCTTGTTTCCTTCTCCCTCTGAATTTCCAGAGACCGACGCCCCTTTAGAGTTTAATTTCTTTGGTTATCATACCCGGCGACTATACGGATTCTGCTCTTTCCTGTTATGTTATGATTGAGTGGGTGACCTTACTCTTTGCAGTAAAATGTAATACGATAGCAGTTTAGAAGTTAGAAACAATCTCACATAACAATAAGCTTGAGTACAGATTGAGATTGTCTATTTAGTACTTTGCTTCTGGTTTCTTGGGCAAAATCCATACTCCCAAAGACATACGCCCAAAACGACGAACCCAAAGCGATGCGTCCAAAGACATGCGCTCTAAAGCCATAAACTCAAAGCGTACGCCCAAAGCATACGCCCAAAACACACGCTCAAAGCATATGCCCAAAGCATATGCCCAAAACACACGCTCAAAGCATACGCCCAAAACACAAGCTCAAAGCATACGCGCAAAGCATACGCCCAAAATACCCGCCCAAAGCACTTGATGTAAAGACGCTCTCTGTGAATGATTAATTATAATTTAGGTTCCAATATGTGAGGGAATAGCCACGCATATTCCTCTTGAGGAGTTAAGCTCCGCAGTTTTCAGGCTAGGCTGCTATCTCAGAATCAGAATCAGAATCCACAATGGTACAATGAACAAGACCCATGACAACTCTGCTACTTGTACTTCGACTACGAATCAATTCCATTGAATGCACAGTTGCCCGGATATAAATTCCTGCTCCTAGAGCATCATGGATCCCATTTAGTGTTCGTTACGGGGCAGGGCAGGGCGGGTTTTCACTTTGTGACCCCGCCTTCACTCCGGCCCGGGGTCAACCCTTTGCCGTTCCTCCCGGCCCCGTATGACACGGGGCCCCAGCCGGGCTATGGGGCGGGGCGTGTATTTTACTTTCACCACTGATTGCCTAGATGGCCCCCGTCTTCTAGTCCACGACTCTTGCCCCTGTGCGGGGCCCCACTTATTCCTCCGAGTGATATTCTGTGACGACATAAATGGCAGGTTGAAATCTAATGGGTGTTTGGCCTCTCAATTCTGATCCGAAATCACAATTTGAGATCGGAATTGGCTGGCCAAACATCCCCTAATTGTTTTGTATGTCTAGTATGATGACTCCACTATTTGGATATTCGATATTGCAATCCAGCAACTATCTCAAAAGATAGGATTTGAATATAGTGCTCACATTATTATTATGATTTGGGCTTCTAGTTTGAGATAAATAGTGTTTGGAAATTGCTCTCAGTATATGATTGTAAGCATATAATCTAGGTATGTTTCTAAGTACTTCTAAGCATATGATTCCCGGTACATAACTCTAAGCGTATAGTTGTATAGTGGTGCGTGCAGGATTCCTATCTTCCTGAGGATATGGTCTCCAGCTTATTATTTTGTGATCTCATTTAGGGTGTATGGCTTTGGGCTTATGGCTTTGGGCATTCAGTTTTGGGCTTTTCATTCTAAGACTATTGGTTTAGGCGTCACGTCTCACATGCCTTGCAAGCCATCCACCCAAATACTAGCCACTATTTAAATCTGGTCTGAGGTTCAGACAATCACTTACCCTAAACTTGCAGATAGTTGGTTAAACTGGGCGCTCACTATGGTGTATAAAAAGCTATGGTTTTAGGTGACTCTCTTTGGCGTATGGTTTTGGGCGTATCGTTTTGGGTGTATGACTTTGGGCGTAAGGTTTGGCTTTGGGTGTATGGCTTTTGGGCGTAAGGTTTTGGGCGTATGTTTTTGAGCGTATGTTTTTGGGCATATGGTTTTGGGCGTATAGTTTTGGGGGGAGGGTTTTGGGTGTATGGCTTTGGGCGTATGGTTTGGCTTTGGGCGTATGGCTTTTGGACATATGGTTTTGGGCGTATGGTTTTGGGCGTATGGTATGGCTTTGAGCGTATGGCTTTTGGGCGTATGGCTTTTAGGTGTATGGTTTTGGGCGCAGGGTTTTGGGCGTATGGCTTTGGGCGCATGGTTTTGGGAGTATGGTTTTGGGCGTATGGTTTGACTTTGGGCGTAGGGTTTGGGTGTATGGTTATGGCCGTATGGGTTTGGGCGTATGGGTTTAGGTGTATAGTTTGGACGTCTGATTTTGGGGGCCCAACCTTGCAAACGAGGGGAGGCCAAGCTCAAAAGTATATCCCCATACTAAATAGAAAAATCAATGATTAGGAACATTATTATACATTCAGATGCATGTGCAACTTCTGCCACCATTTAGGCATCTTATTGAACTCCTACAATGGCTTCCCTGCCTTCTCCACATATGCATTGTGCACTGCTTGATGTGTAAAGTGGACAACACTACACCGATTTCCCACAAAAGAGCCAATATAATGTTCCACTGCATAGGACCACATGAAAATAATGGAACCTAGGGAATATATCTTGGTCACTTATTGGAATTGGATAAGAAGGACGGGAGTCTCTACATACCAGGGGTACAATCAATCTTGACTCCAAGCTCAGGAAAGCCGGCATGGCCACCCTCAAAGTCTCCCAATACTAATATCGCACACTACCTATGGCATACCTCCTCCAGATCCTTATGGTTATTGGTATTTGCGTGGATGACAAGTGAGCTGGAGGTCCATATTTCAAATGCCTCGTCAACATTGTCAGCTTTCCCATCGTAAATGGTCACATAGACTGTTGTGTATTTGAAATGCCCCTCCGGAAGGAAAGTCTGAAATAGGGCCTAAACGGTTTGAGTCAATGGTAAAAGCTGTTTGCCGAACTCTTTTAGTGCGTGAATTGCTGATTTCGGCTTATATAACGGGGCTGGCCCGGGTCCAAGTTCAATATTCTGCGTTCGTGATCCCATTTGTGGAACAAACGCACGGTGCCCAATAACATGGCCTTTTGTTCACAAAGTACCGTCCGGGTAATGTTTGCTGCTCCAGTTCCCTGCAGGAGAACTCAGGGTTGTAGCATCCTTCATACTATCACTGGCAGCCTTAAGAGTGGTTTGAGCGCCTTCCATCTCGCTTGGCCTATAGTGCTTCCACGTACCGCTTGCACCATGTCGGATATGATCTGCCGCTATATTCTGTTACACAACATATTTGTGTACCGCCGGTTCAACTTGCAGTAATAGCCAACATGCCTTGATATTCCCAGCTTTGATTACACATGGGACGCCTTGCCTAAAGATAGTTTAGTATATAAGCCTAGTTTTAGCCCAAAGGATGAATTAGTTACTTGTCCTTTATTATAACAATGTCACTGGTGATCCGGTGTAATTGGGGCTCATTTTCCTATTCGAAACGCTCCTTCAAGTTGCTATCCGGCTGCTGTTTAGGTCGCAAAAGAATTGAGTCCAGAACGTCAAAATCGCCACATTGATGGTATCTGACGCGTAGATGATTGGGGGTTTTCAACATGTGGGAAATATTCCTTTTCATTGAATAAACCTTATCCATATCCAGCTGTAGACATGGTTCCCCCGAATCTAAGACAAGCGACCAGGTGATTAGTATATGCCCTAAATACAGATATGGGACAGAGTTGAAAGCTAAATACAACAATTGCTAATTTCAAGTGCAAGCAGAGAGATCGGTTAAATAGCCGAAAATAACACACCTTTGGCATCCATGGTAGACTTTGCAATATCTTCACTCCCATGTTCAGAGTTGTGGAGGTGATTCGCAGCTTATCTTCATTCGCTTGGCCGCTTGCGCTTCTCCGCATGCATCTTCTTGATTTTTGATAGCCCTCTCGTAGTCTTCGGCAGCCATACAAACTCGCTCAAAGCAAGCTTCCATTCCGCTCAAAGTAGGATAGAATGAAGTGCAGTTCGTATAGAGCCACGATAAAGGTAACCATATGTGCTTGAGTGGATGGCCGGTAAGGAGAGACTTCGGCGGGAGGAACTCAGGCAAGGAGGAACTTGTGTTCAAGAGGGCGCAGCGCGGGACATAGATTTAGAGGGCGGCGAGGCGAATGGTTTCTGTGGCTATGGGAGAAAAGGGGATCAGAAAGAATATAGGGGAAGACAAATCACGCTATGACCTGAGAAACTCGACTAACTAGAGCTAATGGAACTAGCCTTTGCAGTAGTGCGTATTATCTACGACACCATTACCAGTGTATTATTTTGGGCCTATGATTTTTCTGAGCGTATGATTTTGTGTGCGTATAATTTGTGTGCGTATGATCTTTCTGGGCATATGATTTTTTCCGAGCGTATGATTTGTGTGCGTATGATTATTCAGTGAGTATGATTTTCATGACGATGCTCCTGTTCCTGTAGCTTATCATAAGAACTCGAATAAATGGACAATGTATCCAGACTTCTTGAAGTTCGGCCTCTGAAAACATAGAATCCTTCTACGCACTCTTACATTTACTTGGGGGTGTGCACGTCTGATCGGGTGGACGAGGGTGAGAAAATAGACCCCGTCCGCCCGATCCCACATGCACTCCGCTGATTATATGGGGGATTTTGCAATCAATCCATGGCGGCTCGTCATTCACAACGGTATACATTGTTGACTTGACACCTCCTCGGCATGTCTTGGCCAGTAGGATAACTTAGGGAATAGTAAAAATGCCTTCTCAATTACTCAGTCAAATTCTATGAGTTTATAATTGTTTTAAACGAAAGTAACTTAGTGGAAATGTGATCTTTTCTTTTCTTTCCTCCCAGTTCCGGCATGCTTCCCGGGTGGAACTCGAATCGTGGTATTAGTTCCTGTCTGGTCACTTCCACTGGTTACACGTATAACCGCTAGTGAATCAGTGGTTCCCGATAGAACCTCCTCCTCTGAACAATTCTCTTCCAGGCGGCCCCTTGAGCCTGCTATGCACCCTGAACCTTTGTCACCCTGTTGGTCGATACTTTCAAGATCGCGCAGTCCTTCCCCGGGAATCTCCGCCTCACCCTCTGGTCATCCTTCCTCCTCATCAGTGTTGGATGCAACATACAGGCTGACTGTACTATCCCAGATTCTTTCTTCAGGATCTGATTCCTCGGAGCCTCCCAAGTGATCTACACCTTGGTTTCGAGGTGGTCCAGGCCATGCATATTGAGATTCAACCAGTCCACGCTCAAGTAGTATAGCCTTTGGCTCTCGTCCAAATGCGGACCTGCTATCCTGGTCAACGAAAGACCATTCGGTGTCCTTCTTGTGTGATTCGTCATCATTGGAGATGCAGCCATTATCGTTCTCTCTACTTGCTTCCTTGCTATCAGCCCAATAACAATAATCCTCCACAGAAGCCATTGCTGCAGGTTTTTCTGCCTCCCTTTCACTATCATGACCTGCTAGGCCTCTTCGTAATTCTTTGTTCTCGTAGGATTTCACCAGCATTGAAGATCGAATTGTACTGCTTTTGAGTAGTGAGCGCCGATAGGGAATCACATCTCTTGCAATGCTAAACACCCGCTCTACTCGAACACTACCACCTTGAACAGCGAGAATATCCCTAGCCATCCGAGCTAAATTCAGGAATCTTCCCACATTAACCTTCCACCACTCCAGTATATTTGCTTCGTGAACAATCCCAGCTGGGCAGGCCTCACTTGTGGGATCCGTAGCCTCACGGTCTGGCTTGGGTGGCTCCATCACCGAATGGGTTTCGATGTATGCTAGTGCGTCACTCAGGACAACTGCTCGGTGTCTCGAAGAGTAAAGGTGTTTGGATCGACTGTTCAGACTGCACCGTTGAATTGACATGTCAGGTGCCAGATTATTTATTGGTGCATAGTACAGATCATAATACGCTATGAACTCCTTTTCATATAACTTCTCATACTCCATCTCCCCACTGGCATCAAGATCCCATTCTCGAAAAAGGTTGAGTTTACAATAGGGATTTAGGCAAGTTCTAATGCCGAACAGAAGACCTCTTGGACATTCTGTTTTACCATAGTAAGAGGTGGCCTTCAATTTAGATTTCACTAGGCCCTCACGAATATCAACCTTCCATTGCATCCACATCCGTTCTAACTTGGAAATTTGCATTTCCAAATGATCAAAGATATCTTGATACACGTGAAACACTTGATGAATGGTGACGGCACGTGTTTTTGACATCCACAAAGTCAAAAATCGTATCGGTTGAAGTACCTCCAAGATGTATTCAATCTGCCTCGACTCTTCCGGGGTTGACCAGAGAGGCGTAAACTCGGCATGGGTGTGTAACGAGTCCTTGGTTAATTCCCGTAGCCGTACAGAACTCTGCAACATATTTAGGGTTGAGTTCCACCGTGTTTTGACATTATAGAGTAGTGTAGTCGGGATCTTAACCCGGTTATGCAGTATCTCGATTATGTGTTGACGCCGTTGAGGTGAAGCCGCAACCGCAATACTCATTTTCCAATGCCCAAAACCATTATTAGCATTATCTCTGACTAAAGGTATCTTAGGTGGGAACAATGGGGAAAACACTAGGTTTTACTTTCACATTGGCGCACATTCAATTTGGAATAATGAATTTGTGAATAGACCCTTGTGCATATTAATTTGTGCGTATGAATTTGTGTGTATGAATTTGTGCGTATGAATTTGTAATATAGGTGCTAGGTATGAGATCTTAGACACATTACCTTTTCTCCTGTTTTGTGAAAGCCATTATCCAATCTCATAACCTTCTCGAAATAGCCCGCATAAAAGCCAGACAGCATATAACCATCCCACGATTTCACCTTGATCGAACTCATAAATGCGGGGAGGATAAGCTGAACAATATGGGCCATACATCGAATCTGATTTTCCAATTGACACCATTCAACCGATAGTAAACTCCAAGCAGTGTTTAAGGCTTCAGTGAGGGTTTAGTTATTGGTGGCACTATCGGTGATGAAACCCAGAATTCTATCCTGAATCGCATATCTGGCTAGAACGTCATTAATTATCCCAGCCATAGTAGCCCCCGTATGAGAACCCCAGATTTCCGCGAACCCAATCAGCACCTCCTCCATCTGCCAGCTATCCGAGATCCAATAAGCCACAATTGCCAAAAAACCAAGTTTGTTCGGTGAAGTCGATCTATCGGCAGCCAGAGAAATCTTTCCTGCAGCAGGTACACATGTTCGAATATCATCCACCGTAGACTTCCCCAGCCATTTCAAATCCCGGGTTAATGTCGTTGGGCTGCGAATTTCGACTCCCGGACGAAGGTACTTGAAGACATGAAGGAAAGGCAAGGTTGTTTGAGAAATTAAAGGCAAGATTTGTTGCTAAAAACGCTTTTGGAAAGTATTCATTGAAATCATGCTGCTTGAATCCTGCTGGTGTGGCCAGATCGATAATCCTACTCCAATTTCCAGTTTTAGTCCCTTTTTGAAATAGCGTAAGAATGTCTATACCCAGCGGGCTTGCTGCCCGCCCATCATATCCGTTAATCTTTCTCGATTTCAGACAAGCAGAGGACCTGTTATTGTCATGCATCGAGCTAGTCCCCATGCCACTTGGGTGAGCTAGGACCGTCCTGCACATAATGCACATTACTTGCGGCGTGCCAATAGCACTACCTAAACGGTCAGAACATTGTTGAAAGTATTTTCACACTTCTGTGCCTCGCGGATCTGAGTTCTAGCTTATCATTTTCTTGCCAACATTTTTCACAGTATAGGCTATATACCCTGGTGTGCCTTGCCACCACTCCATCCAACTCTCATGAGATTCCTCCGTATAGAGATAAAGGTTTCCAAATATCTCAAATGTAAAGGTGTCGGTTGTTGACAAAGTTACGGCTAGCCGATGAGGCAGATTCCGGGCGTGATCTTGGTTTCCAGGGGGCCGGGCTACCGAATCGGAGCCCAAGGGTGTTGTAGAACTTGAAGGAGGTGCGCGTGCCACACCAGTCAGAGGTCTTGGGGTGGGAGTTACGGGGCCCTCGCTCCCATATGGGCTGGATTCTACCGAGAATTGGGATAAAGATGGAGAGTATTCGCGTCCAGGGCTTTGGTGGAACTGTAAAAAAGAGGGACGGCTTCTTGCCCCAGAGGTGTAGAGCCCCTGTTGGCTGCCCATCGTGGAAGATTCTGGTAGGGAAGACATTAAGTTGAGATGAATCTAGCTATCCGTGTACAGTAACAGATCCCCTTGGATCCCGAATAATATTTATATAAAAGTACAGCTGTGGTAGGCATATGAATAAAGGTTATAACTTGGCCCAGCTAAGCAAAGTACCCAATCTGGCTTCCATTCTGTGATCCATTTCATTGCTCGCATAATTTTTGAGTCTATGAATTGAGTATAGGAACATGCATAGGTAGGAACCATTGTGTGTATGAATTTTTGTGCGTAGGAATTCTGTGCGTATGGTGGTGTATGGTTGCATGTGAATGACTTTTTGAAAATAGCCGCACTCTGGGATTAGGCTCGGTAGCAGCTACGTGAATTGGTATTCACTGCTGTGCTTTGGGCATAGCATTAGTCCAAATCCAGTAGGGGTTGATATACCCTGTTCAATCATAATCTGAGGTAACCAAATTTGATCTTTTACGCGAGTTGACTAGTTCCAATTGAAGACTCTCATACAGCGGATTCGCTCCTATATGACAACCAAATCTTGAATCAAACCTGCAAGAACGCGGTCTCTCGCAGCTATCGCAACTCTTGAAAGCAAACCCAAGGTGAGGATCTAATACTTGAATACCATGCAGTGACAAAGGCACTCAGTGCCTTTCCGAGTGATGAAAGGAGATTCCTGATTATAACCCTTATATATAGGTTGGTAATTATG
>Ga0307517_10000664_pt1 | contig 59178 bp, 57 predicted proteins | sample 23_EM_MG_FD_194515 | JGI IMG/M metagenome (GOLD analysis project Ga0307517, IMG submission 194515) | Populus trichocarpa ectomycorrhiza microbial communities from riparian zone in the Pacific Northwest, United States - 23_EM | ecosystem: Host-associated > Plants > Roots > Unclassified | place... | reverse complement strand
GATCTATACCGAAGTGTTCCATTATATCTAGCCTACATTACTCGTGTCTTCTTAACGAGTTCTCCGATATAGTTGCGATCAAGGTCCTAGCTGTCGGAATACCTCACGCCGAAGCTACCACCTAACAATACTGTCCTGTATTTACTCGTTCGATTCGCTATCTCCGTTAACTCCCCTCCCTCGCTAATCTTGGGATGGAGAGACAAAAGTTCTTGAGAAGGATTAGTGCTTTCCTGACACCGTATGGCATGAGTCATTTGGTGGAGTTGGATCTCATTAACTGGCTTTCGCAATTCTAATAACTTGTTCAGCCAAACCCATCTGGGCTGATGTTGCAATATTCAGGGAGATTCGGCGCTAGCGAATCCACCGAGTAAATACGGTACAGATATAGGGCAGAGGGATATATTGTTGAAAACTAGTATTCGGTAAGCCTACACAGTGAAAAGGAAACAAAAGCCGGCGCGTCCCTCTTGCTTTCGCGTCCCACGTGCTTTCCCCGACTGTGAGCGATAGTGAAATAAGAGGGCAACCGGCTATTACTGCTACAAGAATTTGTATATGGTTCAAACTGTAAAGATTGTCTTGGTACCTTTGTTGCTACTGAGAATTCTCCTGCCTCCGTGTATCTGTGGCAGTGTTATAGCTGGTGAAAATTACAAGTACTGTCCCCAGCAATCTTTGGTTGCATGGTATATTTTCACCACAACAACACTGCCGCACATGCATGATGGTGTATGAGAATTAAGTGAACATGAGTGTACTCAAGTACCAGTATGCTTTGCATACCTCATGCTTCACTAGTAGCATCTGAAGAATTAAATCGAATACAAGTAACCGATAGAGATGGAATATTATTAAAGGCTAGATCGTAGGGAATGTGGATTCTCATTCCCCCATTAGTTGCTTACATAAGCAGCCTCTGCGCTTTGGCTCCTTCTCGCTTGGGATTTTTTTTTGCACTCGATGTCTACATGACCCGCCGTAGTCACCTACACGCTAAGCTGGTCCAGCATGTTTTTGCGAGAAGGGGATATACAAGTAACTCTCTAGGGAAAAAATAAATAATAATAATAATAATATTCAGTCTCCGACATTTACCCACAATACTCGAGTAAAATTATCATTCCAGGACGCAACCTACTCCCATAAACTTCAGCTTAATTTTTTATTCCTACACGAAAGCGCGATTTCCGAACTACCCCCCAGCGTATAAGCAAACATCGCAGATGGAGAAATTTTCTTTTCTTTTTTCTCCCCGGGGAATCTAGTTCAGAAAACATCCCCCCTCCCCCAGCCGAGTGAGGCATCATGATCCACCCGACGATAACACTCTTATCGCAATGAACTCTCTGGGTCTCGACTACTGCGGGGGGAGGGGGGACGACCCCGCATCTGTCGAGCTTAACGAACGATATCATGGGTACTAACTTTTTACCCCCGAGTGGTCATTCGTGCTTACTTGCTTGCTCTCTCTCTCTCTCTCTCTCTCTCGGGAGGTTAAGCAGTAGCCCATTGGGATGTTCCCTCCCCTCCATGCGCAACTGGATGCTGATCGCAATTGGCAATTCCTCCCGGAAGAGTTTTACTCACTGCATATTCGACAAGTGCCTCACTAACTTGCACTATATGGTAGTGATGCAGGTATCCATGAGTTGGTTGAGGGATTTTGTAAGCATCATGGGCGTTTGGTTAGGCGGGCACCCATCCACTCCATCCACTCCATCCACTCCATCCACTCCACTCCACTCCACTCCATTATAGAAAGAGGTGATGTGATATGATATGATATGATATGATACGATAAGATAACGATGAGGGGATGATGATGATAGCAAGGACCCCACTTGCGCCTCGTGGCCAATGGAAAAAGGGGCGACTTGTTCGAATATTATGATACCACGGGATTGATCTCGTGCCTCCTAGATAGAACTCCACCCCCCGGGAACGTGCACGAGCAAACAAATCGAAGCAAGTAAAAAAACAAAAAAACAGACCAAGCATATCCGGAAAGAAAGAAGAAAGAAAAAAGAAAAAGAAAAGAAAAAAAACTTCTTCCTTCCACAGCTCCAACGGCGTTGCCCGATTTTCTCATGCTCCTTCCCGGACTACTTATACCTACATGCACACAGTAGCACAGGAGCGGCGGGACCCCATGCCCACCAAGCGTTCCCAGTTCTCGGCCGTTTTTGGGTACGATAATGCTCCGGATGGTTGGCCTCGAATACCCAATTTCCTGGTCAGCTGGGTGCTGAGACATGACCGGAGTTCTGGAGGGGCGAAGGAAGGAAGGAAGGGAGGGAGGAACAGATGGGCGGAAAAGCTCAAGGATCGCACGTGGGTGTATGATGATGATGGTGATGATCGGAATCTCCAGATCAATGGACGCTGTATATACTCGTACAATGATGGTGCGACTCCATCCCAAAGATATTGCTTGCTTACTACTGGTAATCTCGGAGGATTACTAACCTATCATACTAGTGGACCAAATCTTGGTGGAGTTGTTTGTGTACATCTCGTGAAATGTCTGTCACTTTTTCACTGTTTTACGTTTTCAGATGGCATGGTTTCAGGATATGCGAGATGTAACAGCAATAATGATAATATACCTAGAGACTAATTTCAGAGATACATATTGTCCAAGCCAGTCGGAGACTAAAACCAACACAGGGGATAAGAATAAGGGATAAGAATAGGGGGTAAGAATAGGAGGGGACAGTTATTGAGAGGGGAGAGATGGAGAGAGATGATTCAAGGGGATTCGTGGCGGTGGTTAATTGTTGCTTAGGAGGTGGGGGGCCCGCTACTTGGGGTCAACCGTGTGCACTTCCTTCAAAGCGCTGGAGTTGGCTTACCTGGGCACGGCGTGGAGGCTGTTAATGCTATCCACTAGGGTGTGAAGCATTCCCATGATTTGGGCCGAGATGGCTTTCTGTTCTCCGACTCGATCTGAAAGTTCACCGACTTCTCTTGTGAGACGGTCTGAAAGCTTGCTCACGTCGCCTGATAGCTTACTAACATCACCCGAGAGCTCCCCGACCTCCCTCGTGAGGCGGTCGGAAAGCTTGCTCACATCTCCCGAAAGTTCGCCGACCTCTCTGGAGAGACGGTCCGACAGCTCGCTAACGTCCTCCGAGAGGCGGGCGATGGTCTCCTTGGTCTCGCGCGTATCGCGTGCATACTGCTCTTTGAAGAGGAGAAAGGCGTGTTCAAAGGGGTGGGGACTGGTAGCCGCTGGGGAGGAGGGGGAGGGGGAAGGAGAGGCCATGTTTGGGATGATCTGTTATAGTGGTAGTAATCGCTGGGGGATGGTTTACCGTAGTTGGAGGAGGGGGGGGGGGGGGGAAGCGCAGGGGCTTTTTAAAGAGTCACAGGCAGCAAGTGATATAGCGGTAGTCAGTCTCTCTCCGACGTCGCGAGATTTCTCGAGTCGCGAGAGCGGGTTGCATAAAGAGAGGGACGGTTGCATAAGATGCGGGAGTTGTGTTTGTACCCGAAGCAAAACTTGGCCTGAAATGGAAGCTCTGACCTCGAGAACAAACAATCGAAGCAAACATACGTAGGGTAGGTATGGGTGCCGGCACAACACTTATGAAGCTCACTCAGGATTAGACGGTAGAGGTAATGGAGTCCAGAGTTGGAGCCCGGAGGAAAAACATAGCTACGAGGGGGTTATCAATGCCGTCACTCACTCACTCTGGCGAACTCGAGAAAAGCTCGCGATGCTGCAACAAACATTTCCAACTGGTCCAAAACCCACCATGGGGCTGGCTGTCCTGTCAGGCACCCAGCCTTTTCAACCCAAAACGGGACAAGGTGAGGTACAGGTACGGCCTATCCTGGTTGAGCCCGGTGTGTCTCACCCCACTACTGTAACCGCATTTGGCGATCTGTTGATCTGCTCTCTTAAGCTTATTGCGGTTTAGTGGGGAGATTCCAGTTACTGGTGCAGTGAAACCTCCGATAATTCCAGCAGGTAGGGAGTACTGTAGCACAAGGCTGGAAATAAAGGGGGGATGGAAAGAGGAGAGGGGTCTTGGCACAGGACGACTAGACATGACTGACTTTCAAGTGATATCTCGTGATGGTCAGGAGAAAAGGAAATTTTGCATAGAACTTGGATAATATGATGCACAGAGAACTGAGTATAGAGTATGAATTCAAATAAGAGAGTGCGGCCAAGGCAGACAGAACTAAAGACTATTTTCCACTGTGAACTATGATAAAAGACTACTTTTTCTGGAATTAAGGTCCGTGGAATGTCCTGGAATTGGAAACTATAAGAGGTATAGAATTTTCGGAGGGATTTGCCATACGTCAAAAATGTGGTGGCTCTGCAAACACTGGAATTACTAGAGGGTTGGAAGTTTTGGAGGTGGGAAATATCGGAGGTTTCACTGTAATTACTGCCAATGCACTGCGCCTAGATATGGCACGTGATTGTTATATCTACCGGTCGCGCTCATCGAACCACTTGAGCTCCGCGATCTGCTAAGGCGCTGTTTAGCTGCGATGGTTCCGTTCCGCTGGGCGACCGTTTCTACTGTGAAATAGCCTTCTCTCCTTTTTGGAACGGTCATTTGTATGGGACGACGGAACGGCACCATCGCAACCAAACAAGGGTCTGAGGATGTTTGAACTCGCTAAGCGTGCTGAGTCATCTGAGCAGAAAGCCGACTGAAAATCTGTTTTTCTAACCGGGTTCAGCTGACTGTGGCCAAATATGGCCTTACTTAGAGTTGCTGAAACAAAATTTACCTGTCTCAGACCGCCCGAGGGATTGCATTTTGAAGAGAAAAAAAAGACAATAAAGTAATTAGGTGAAGTGATATGAGATATCCAAATTGTGGGTTCGAGTTAAATTTCGAGTTTCTTGGCATGCGCTGACACAGTCTGTATGGAGTGTGCGGCTCGGAATTTGTGAATTTTCAAAGAAGTCACCCCCGAAGATAAACTGATTCAAGAGAAGAGTCTCTCCCGCAGCTCCCCCCTCCTCCCAAGGGGCCCACCTGCAGAACATTAACCTCTTGAATGCTAAAAATGGTTCAAATGGGCCACCCTGCAGGTTGTCACCATCTTTCACAGTTCACAAACTTCAAGCATCAGATCGCCTCGGGGATTGGGAGATTTGTTTCACATGCCTTAGTGATAACAGGGGGACTTTTCAATCCTATCTTGAAACAACTTTTGCTAGTCGCGAGTCGAATAAGTCGTGATCACCCACTGTACGGTGTTCCAACATTCAAGCTTTGATTCTGTGTGCCCATTATGATTCTCTTTTTCAAATCCCATAGCTACCTACCACTCTCCATATAATGACATCTTCGACCACGGTGGGGTTCCTCATTAAACCAATACCCCATCATTACCCCCGGACTACCACACAAATTCAATACCATCCACAAAGTAACGTCAATACAAAATGAATCCTAGTTCCTCATCCACCTTTAACAACGCAGGCAAGCAACCCAAGCATTCGAGCGAGGGCGCTCAGTATAGCCCAGACACCTCCCTGGCCCTCTATCCACTGTACGACCAAGCGGAAGCCGCCAAAGCAAAAATCGAACGCACCGTGTCCCAACTTCCCCAGCTCGCGGCCCAAGCCGAGGAGTACCTCACTCAGGAGATGGCTAATGTCACAGACTCCTACTTTGAGGGAATTGCAAGCGAAGACCCAATGGATGCTCAGAAACAGATTGAGGAAGCAATCGCTCGGATGGATGCTTTCTACAATGACCTTGGCAATAGAATGCAAGCTAATACCTCTCCCCGCAGTCGGGCATTTACTGAGCCTGGCCCTCGTCCTCAATTGACCTCCCTCTCTACAGATATTCCAGGCCAGACTGGCGAGAGCAGTGCAACTGGCTCGCACCGACAGCAACCACTTAGACCCTTGGGAATCTTCCGCGAAGAGCTTGAAAATGATGTTACTGAGTATAGCCTCATGCACCCGGGCGAGCGGGTTATAATTATGCCTCCGCCCCCCACCCGTAGGGTTACCTTCGGCGAAATCGCTGTCATCCCGGATTCGGCAACCGGTCCAGGATTGAGGAGACCCCTCACCTTCAGGTCGGTTGTCGGCGCGCTCAAGCGGAATCCGGGGGAGAGCAAGCGCGAGAAGGTCAAAGATCTTTGGAGAAAAATCCAGGATCGCGTCAGGAAGGATCACAGCGCCTGATTCGCTTGGCGATCAACTTTTGGGAGATGTCAGCAGGGAGTTCTATGGCACCGGAGAGTGGCTCGGAACCCTGAGCCCAATTAGTGTTTGCCTCTTGTGAATTTCAGGAAACCTATTGTCGATTATTCTTTTGTTATTAGATAAATTATCATAGCTCAATTAATTAGAAGATTAAAGGTTTGAGAAAGAATTTGCTCGTGATTGTCGTAATTTGGGGGCTGGAGGAAATTTTCACGGTAGGAGGCTGATGAGAAATCACAAGTCTGCTAAAAAGTAGCTCAAGCATCACTTGTTTAACACTCCACCGATCTCAAGCCGCCAGTCTCCCCAGGATCCGATACGGCCAAACTGAGTCAAGCCTTTTCCGGGAAAGCCTGAACACGCGGATAGACAGCGCTGCTAGAGAGCATCACTTGAACAAGTGCCTGGCCTAAGCGGGGGAGGGTGGGGGTGGGGGTCTGCGGGTACGGGGAACTACTGAACAAAATCGGTCTCACAATTAAGTTACCCTATTTCAATTGGAGGTTTCAAAGATGACATAATGTTTCCGGCGATCGCAGGCAACGGTTCCACCCCGCTATGATATCTCCAAATTTCGATTAATCCGGATACCCCGCTGTTCCCTATGAAACCTCCGAGAGTTCTCAAAATTCTCTATCCCGTGCCAAACAAAACCTATTATCCCAGATCACCCACTGTATTAGACAGCTTCCTTGGAGTTTGGAGGTTCGGGGATATAGCAGGGCGCAGTAGGCACAAACAATCGAAGACACACTCTCTTCAGGACGAGGGATCGGGGGGAGCACCACGAAAACAAACGACAGGTGAAGGAACGGGGATCAGTGACAACTGTTTTTTCTCCTTCCTTCTCGCCTTGTTTCGACGAATTGTTTGTTTGCCATATTGTTATTACCCTTGTTTGTGACCCGTTGGTTTTCGTCATGCCCCGCTTCGTTGTGTGGTTTCAACATCATCATAATAATATATTCAACTGCGGTAGCTAACCGGTAGTCTTTTCTTTTCTTTTCTTCTCTTTCTTTTCTTTCCCTTTTTCCTGCTCAACCGTGTAACATACTTTATTTCGGCCTTGTGCAGGTTTTCGCTTTGGCATGAACTATGCGATCTTGATAAATTTATGCAACAGGTTTGGTGGTGGATTACTTGTTTTCTACTCGAGCACCCTACCGCATGATCCGATCTGGGAGGGGGACTAGAATGTGCGGGCGTGGTAATTCGATGCACGAGTACTACTCTGAAGTGCAAGGATTCTGCTAAAAGTTATTAAATAATTATTTAAGGTTAACCAGCCAAATATATTCCTGTCTGATCGTTCCCTACCTACTGTTGTAGCCACCCGGTGCGAAGATAAGTGTAACGAACAGCCTACCACCCTTTACAGTAATAGGGGAAAACCGGACTACCGAAACGGACGAAATTCTCCGGATGGAGGAAGAAAGAGAAAAGCATAAATTTTACCAAGAGAACCAACTCAAACGTCCTAGCACATGGTCCGGTTATTCGGGCCCTTACGGTTTTGCCCGAGCGGATAGAATCTAGTAAAGAAACGGACAGGATAGATACCGGACAGCCATCACAATAGCTATCAAATCAGTCCACGGCCTTCCCCCCTCCCTACGGTCTCCAGCATACCGCATTATATGGCGGGAGTGTGCAGAGGCTTTTCTTTCCTGTTGCCTATAGCCAACTTTGTATGGGCGCTTGGGTACCCACAGATCGTAAGCCCTGTATTTTTTTTCCCATGATAATCAATCCTGGTTGGGCGCCGGTTTTATAGTCTACTTCTTACAGCACTAGTTGCAAAGGTTACGTTGAGGAGGTATTCCCCGTTTACGATGATGTCCTAGTATCATCTTTCTGGGGCGAGTGACAATTGAGTCGAGATTGGAGCTGTTGAAGGGCTTAGTCATGGCTGCACAGGGTCAAGCTTGGAGTTTTATTGCGACTTCATGATAGAGCGAAAATGTGGATTTTATTTCAAGGTATAGTGCTCCAGAATAAGTAACTTACCAGGGGAACTGTTTTCGTACGGGACAGGGATGGCTAACAAAGCAAGCCCTGTCTCGTACGAAAACGGCCTCCCCTGGCGCTTGCACTACGGTAGTACTGGTATCTATCTAAGTGCTGAGTCATCAACGCACTAAAAAAGGAACAGGAAAGTCCCCCACAGGTATTTCCCGACTACCAGTCTTCAACCACCAATAGCCTCAATCAAAACCTCCCATGTATTGAACCCGCTCCTATCGCCTCCTCCTATAGTTTCTAGTCCATCGCTGAATAGGTTTGTGTTTGGGATCGGTGTGTTGTTTGTTGTTCAGTAATCTTCGTTCAAAGTTGAGTGATCTCGGGACGGCGAAGCAGGGCGGCTCAGGGGGGGGGATCCCCTCCACCCACTCGGATGTGAGTGGATTCAAAGCCGAATGCTCACACACCCCACGCCTATGGAGCAAGCCATCGGAGGCATAGGATTATTATCCGGTCGCGGGGGAAGGCTATTTTGCAAAGATTAGACAAATATACAGCACTCGCCAGAAATGATTTTACATACCCTCTGTACACACGAGGGGGGAGGGTCCCTCGCAAAGTGACAGTGTGCCGCTCGCAAAGTGACAGTGCGCCCCTGGGCCCCCCGTCCTGTGCCGTGGATGTACCCACGCCCACACGCTTTGACTGGATTGAGGCGAGGACCTGGAGATTGTCAGTGGATCGCCAGCATAGAATAGAATGGGATGGGCTCCTCCTCCTCCTCACCTTTGCCGTGGCAGTCAACAACGGACAGATCAAACCTCGCCCGATGCCAGCACGTCGAAGCCCGAAACGGGATGCGAAGGGGTCGCCCCGGCTTAAAGGCGGGTAGTGTGACCTATCCAGCGTATAATATACGCTCTGCACACCGCGAATAAGATTCTCGATTTCGGGAAGGCGTAGGTGGTCACCCCTGTGCACCTTCTCAGAGGAGCTGAGAATCTCGCTCACAGGAGGTTTCCTTGTGCTCTGGTGCAGGCAGAGGCCAGTGGGGGTGGGAAGCGCGGAGGGTTGCAGAGGGGAGGCACGAGATGGAGTTGTCAATTCGAGTATTGCCATTCCTAGGGTGGCAGTTAGCAAAACTCCTCACCTTTTTTTTTAAAAAAAGTCAAAGGTGGCACGAGCCCGTACTGCAATTGGGGGAGACTAACCAAGTCGCGCGCTGTGAAACTAGAGATTGGCCTGAGGTTGTGGTGAATAGGCTTCCCTTCCTACTTGAGTACTTGAAGTACTCAAGTATCGGTGCTCGTGGCGTCGAAGCGTTTTCAAGAAGAACTGGTATCGAACACCACCTGGATCCTAGCAAAAGGGCCAGGCTTTGTTGGTACGCAATAGACTCGCAGTTCTTCGACGCCTCGACACTACGAGCACATGCGGACTCCTGGTTTGTGGTTAATGGTCTGCAATTCTCCTGGCTCGCTGGCCTTTAAATACCCAATTCCTGGTCGGCTAAATACTGAGGCACACTTGGCCTGACAGGATTTTTGAGTGGGCGAAGGGCCGGACGGGTGAAAATGTCAGGGATCGCACCCTTGGTGTAATGATCGGTAATTCTCCAAATTAATTAATGAGCACTGTACAACAAGTAGGGGGTGGACGATAATGGTGAAACGCCCAAACCAAAAAACATTGCTGGTCCCAGATCCCACTTACCCGCACTTGTCCTCCTGTGTTAGGAACCATGCATCCTCAGAGTGATGGAACGAGATAATTTAGCGCACCCGAGGCATTGCGCGATCCACAGCAACGTTGCCGTCGTGTTGGTCCCATGCACGAGTTCCCTACTCGTCCTAGGAGAGAAGTGCCTGAATACAGGGGATCCTTTGACCAAAGGTGCAATACCGGTACCGGTACTCGTCTCGGGCAAAAGAGCGCCTCAACATAGGTTAGTCTATATTAGTGAGCTGCGGTACCTGTACCGACCTAGCGTCCGCCCCCAGGTGTTGCATTTCATGGGGCGGGTCGGCCCGGGGGAGCCAAGCTTAGCGGACGCGGGTGATATGTGTCCACTTCCTTGCAAGCAGATAGTGACAGCGATCCATTCCCCGATAGGTATCAAGAGTGGGATTCTTGGTGTGGATTTCCGTCGGGGTTAATGTCTCCCTGACTTTACCATTTTGAGAGGGTGGGTGGAGGCTAACGGCAGATGGGAGTATTGATTGCGGAGATGGCTCCTTGCTACGAGGAAGAAGGTTGCGGCGGTCATATGCCTTCTGGGCCGATTCTATCGGGAGGAATGCCCTCCGAGACTGGCTTTCTAGGCGCTCAATCAGCTTGAGTGGATATTTTTTTCCCTTTCTTTCCTTTTTCTCCCGTTCCGTTTGCAAGTACGAGAGGGTGTACGGTACTGGGATCATCAGCTGGAGGATTGCCTGAGTTTAATTGGTATCAGCATATTGTAAGTGGAATCAAATAGGGGGGTGTTGGGATACCGGTAGGTGTTGGAGGAAAACAATATGAAGCTACAATAATATCATCTTGTTTGCAATTAGATTTGTTTACAGCATTCCCCCCACCTTCCCTTTCTTCCTCCTCTAAGCTCACCGCTCCCGCCGCCAGATGTAAGGAGAGCCTGGAAAACACTACCAACCTAATACCAATAACCCCGCCATGAATTACATGGAACTGTGCGCCATGCACTACCCCTCACTCTCACTCTCTCATCAGCCTTGCCGGGGGTGGGCGAAGCCCCACCCAAGGTTCCACTCCCGAGTGATGACGCGTGAACCTCTCGCGAACAATGGAACCCGAATCTGGCAACCCGGGAGTGAAAAACAAAAGGAAATTGCCCTCAGATGCGGGGATCCGCGGGATTTGTCCTTTGCCTTAGATTTTGAGGGAGTGGTGCTGTGTGTGAGAGAGAAGAAAAGGGAAAAAAAAAGCCAAAGTTTTACTTGCGGGGTAAGGTCCATTGTGTTTCCTTGGGGGGGGGTTGTGCGTGGGGCATACGCATCTGGAGATATAAGATATGAAACGGAGGGGAGGGGAGGCAGCGGGGTCGAGTATGTTGATTTGGGGTATCGGATAGTGTGCGGTACGGTGCATATTTTGAGAGAAAGTTTACAGGATGAATCTTGTGGAGTGGCGTGAATTGGGAACTGGCCCCATGCAAGCTGCGGTTGAGGCAATACTAGGGAGGAGCTCCGCTATTCCTGAGCGGGGTTTCCGACAAGCGGTCAGGAGGGAGATGCGCTTTCCCGCAGAATACGAAGGGTGCCAGTCTTCAATAGGGATATGATACGACGAGAACTACTCGAGTATTGGGCGATGAACACGGGTCGGTAACAGTTATCTTCTTTGCTGCCCTCTTTTGTTTGGCGAATTCATTTTTTGTTTGTTTACCGTATTACCCTCGTTCGCCACCCGCTTTCTTTCGTCATTGTGCTGCCTGTACTGTAGTGCTGTTGGGCTGTTTGCGGCCGGCTTCTATCGGGGGAGGGCCCCGCAGTCTCTGCATACCGGTATCTGCTACTCCACGCTGTATTTTCTTGGCGGTTTCTGTTGATTGTTTCGTGCTGTCGAATCAATTGCGCGACGAGTGAGACTAACGGGCGAGATCGAAAGTCTGTCTGCTCCCCTCTCTCCAGCTTCTGTACCCACGCCTGTAGAGGGGGATGGCTAGTAGGTAACATGGTAACATAGGAGGGGGGTCAACGAACCGGAGGCTCAACGAACTGGCCAAGCAAAGTCGTCGCTTACTAAGTCACTTTTAGTGTATCATAATACCGTCGGTCGGGTTATCCGGAAACTCGCCAAGACAGGGCGTTGCTTAGGGTTGGACGGTGCACGGTGTCTAAAATGTGCCCTTCACTCGACTGCTCCTAGTTGACACAGTACAAGTACCATAACTAATTAAGAGAGGGATTTTAGGTGTACTTGGCGCCTTGATATGTGGTGCTTGTTTGATCACTATCCAACCTTAAGAAACGCCCGGTCTCGGCGAATTTCCGGGTAACGGGAGGTAATACGGTTAGTTTTTGCTTTAACCTTATTTTCATTTCGACTACGGTTTACCTAATGAAAAGTATCCATCGCTGAGCCCCCCCGCTCGCTGATCTCCCCTCCTAGTCTACCCGCTCAGTGTGATATCGTTATCTTGCTTTTCATTGATCTATCGTATAAGTTGCAGTCTCCACAAGGGCCAAACGACGAAACTGGGAGGGTAACGAGTGGGGGGTGGTAGCACAGTCAAATCGAATTCGGGCGCCAAGCAAGCAGAGTTATGCATTACTAGTCTTGGCATGAGGTGCACATCGGCTTCCTATGGGGGTGAAATAGTAAAACAAGCAAGATATGTCCCTCTAGATTCTCACCAAGCACGGGCGAAACACCGTGAGCGGTGGTGGTGATTACAATAGCAAAGGGCCGCGAGCCAAATTTTGTAATTCTTAATTCCTCTGGATCCCGTTTACCAATTTGCATTCCTGCTCGGTGGTCAAATCGAAGAGGGGGGGGGGGGTTGGGCGATAGTCATCTTCGTCGTTACTAGATCTAACTTTGGGGTTTAGTTCACCTAACACTTAACTTTTTGATATTATGGAAGGTGATTTGGTGCGAGAGCTTTGTAATTAAGCCTATTAGTAAATGCGAAATAACTATGATCTACTTATGTTGATCGTTGAGATAGTGCTATCTGCTATCAACCTCTCCAACTTACTGGTTGGTTCAGTTGATAATATGGTCGGTGGACAAAATTAACCACACATCAGCGAACATGAAAAACTCCGGCTATGAAAACAGCACTCACCACCAACCCCAATATCGTGAAAACCAAAAAAATAAATTAAGAATGTAAATTTACAGTCGAATACATAGTAGAAACTAATATTTGACCAGAGAAATTTCCTTTGATGGTGCTGAAAGTGCAGAGTGATCAGGGGTGTTCCACTGCTATCAATTGTCTGTGCGCGGTTAATTTTGTCCATGCGCCATACTTAAGAGATCTCACCCGTCCATTTGTTAAAGAAAAAACAAAAAGAGATCAGTCATCCATTAACCCCCCCCCCCTGCTCTTATGCTGTACAAAAAAGCTCTGCTTCTGGAAAGTTCAAAAGCCTGTCTCCCTCTCAAACATTACTGCTGCCAAACCTTTTCTTCAGGACTATCCAATCTCCCTCCCCGAATTACTCCAAAAACTACCAATCTTCCCCAAACTACTCAGACACCTGCTAACTGCATTGCAGCCACCAAGTTATAACTTACCCAGCCCCAATGTATCTCCTCCCAGAGGGGTAGTTCACTGCTTTCTCAACCGCTCCTCCTGGTCAAACACAGAGCCAGAATCCCAAAGCATCCCCCACCTTTCCTGTCTAGACTGCTGCAGCCCCGAACCGGTCGAAAAAGACGGAAAGGAAGGTCGGACCCCCTCCTCGATTCCGCGCCTGGTAAGTATACACCCCCTCTCCACTTGTTGTGGGGTGCCGGTCGTTCCTTCCCTTCTCAAAACTGTAACATCATCTTTGAGATTCCGCCGGATGCCTAGTTGATCCACTTCCTTCCTGAGTGCCATGAGATGGGATCTAAGAAACCCGAGCTCGCAGTTACAGCAGATTAGAGTTGAGTTCTGATTTTCGTGGCTTGTTTCGTGTGGCGGTGAGACTGGGCGGGCAGGTATACCGAAAAATGAGCTTCCCCACGATGATGTTGAGAATCCGGAAGAACCAGAGGTGGGCCGGGGGTTGAGTCTTCTGGAAGAAGAAGAGGGGTTTTCGGCACAATACTCGGTCATGCGGGTTGAGTGACCGCAGGAATATTTCGTTTTGATTTGCTTGCACATTTTTTATAATAATATTCCCTTCTTCTCGGTGATGACAAATACCTCAAAATTTTGTGTCGTAGTTTTTTCCCCTTCCTTTGGCTGTAGCTATTGTGTTGGCATTTCCGTTGCTGATGAGGTGTGGCTTTTAAACGGCAAGGGAATCTACGCTTATTTCGAGACCCGTACAAGTGAGACCTCATGATTTGATTCAAGATATGTTGTGCATCTTTGGTAAAACTGAAACATAGAGGTAAAGCCTACACAAAGTCTAAGCCAAGGACTATTACTCTACGGCACGATGCCCTTGACCCGGTTGAGGAAGTGCGGGACTTATATGTGTTATTGGCAGTGTGAGGTGAAACACTAACCTCAAAACCACCCTCCCCTCGACAACAAGGCCATACTACACGGATTCTGGAGCACAACAGAAAAGCACACCAAAATCTAGAGCCTGTTACACGATGTAGTTTGCGCGCAAGTATGATTCCAGTATCATTTATGGTTATTAGTCACCTACCGTATTGACTTGAATAAGAGAGCGGCGCGCTATGTAGTCAAGAATTCCCTACTTTGGAAAATGAACGAAAAACACAGCCAAGCAAGAGGAGGGGGGGGGGGACAGAAACCCCAACGACATAGCATACCACTCTCTCGTTCAAGTTATCGTAGATTTAGTGCTGTCTTCAAGTGCGTTTCTGCTCGCGCTCGCCACGATAATCCTTGCGCAATGGTACCGGTGGAATACACTGTTTTTATTATATCTAAATAACACTCTATAATGCTGTATGGTTTATCTATCATGCAGGGGGAGAGGAGAAAAGGAAGGAAGAAAAAGCACACGGGCAACAATTCACAACTGACGAGACAATTGGTATTGTGCCTGGACAAAATTAACCGCGGACTAGGCAACAGGAAAAACCTCGGCCATGACAACATCGCCCCCCCACCAACACCACTATCATGGAAACAAAAATAAAGATAAAAATATAAACGAAAAGTAGAAATACGCAGTAGAATATATAGTAGAAATTGATTTAGAGAAATTTCTTCAGGTGGTGTTGGAAGCGCGCGGGGGTGGGGTGCGCGTTTAATTTTGTCCACTGACAAGAATGATAGGATGAAAACTGCAAGCTATAAACTGGATCTTCTCACAATAGAGCTAGTTCCTCCCATAGGCCAAACTCTACGGTACTTTGTAGATAGACTTGTGAATCCTTACGTGAGTATAAAAGAAATCCCCGGGGAGGTTAGCGTGGGTATGGTGACATACGCGCATCCCCGCACCCATTCTCATCGGATTTATTCGTCTAAAAGGGGTGGTGTCCATGGACATTTACTGTGAGTAACAAACTCTAAAAGGGAAGGATGGTGATTCTGACCAGGCAACGTTTTTTAAGCTTCAAATAGCGCTGGGGGCTGCCGCTTTGGCCGACTGTAGTAGTGCTGCTACCCTGCTATGGCCACGCCTAGTAGCGGGCGGGAATGGTGTTTCGCCGGAATCATCTGGTTTGTAGGGGTTGACATCTTCCCGCATGAGTAGTATGTTCACCACTTCCTGATGTCCATCCCAAGCAGCATGGGAGAGCGGCCTTTGGCCAAGGTTATCTGGTTTGTCGGGGTTGACCTCTTCCCGCATGAAGTAGTATTTTCGCCACTTCCTCGCATGCGTGAGCAGCAGCAAAAGCGGTGCTTGACCGTCACAATCTGTTTGTCGGGGTTGGCTTCTCTCGCATGAGTAGTAGCTTTACCACTTCCTCGTGTCCACACCAAGCAGTGAACGTGAGCGGAGTTTGGCCGAAATTATCTGGTTGTCGGGATTAGCCTCTTCCAGCCTAGTAACATTTTCACCATTTCTACTTGCCCATTCTAAGTGGCGTGAAAGAGTGGTGTTCGGCGGAGCTTATCAGGCTTGTCGGGGTTAACATCTTTCTGCCCGTGTAGTATTTTTACTACTTCCTCATGTCCACCCTATGCATTCAAGAGCGGTGTTTGGCCGAAATAATCTTGTTTGTCGGAGTTGACATCTCCCCGCGTGAGTAGTATGTTCACCACCCCCTCACGTCCGTACCAAGCGGCGTAGAAGAGGGAGGTTTGGCCGAGATCATTTGGTTTGTCGGGATCAACCTCTTCCCGTCCGAGTAGTATTTTCACCGCTTCCTCATGCCCATGACTAGTGCGGCTTGTTTCGGTTTCCAGGGGTTCAATGGGTTCCCCAAGGTTCTTCTAGCGGTTGCGATTGCGGCAATGGGGTTGGCTTGCTGTCTTGTCGGAGTATACATGATGGTTAAAGGATGTAGGATTCTGAGGAATTGACTTCAGTGCAGATACCATCGTGCTGATGTTTTGTGCAGTCATTAAACAAAGGATACCCCACCCGGGGAGTTTAGAGGATACTGGAGTGTGTTCAAAGTGAGATGACTTAAGGCTGGACCTATGGTTGGCGACCGTTAGCTTTTGCACTGTCCACTGAATATGTTAGACAATTAAAACCATAAGTTTGCTAGTGTAAGCAAGAGAGTAGGAGACTTGGGGCTTGTTCAAAAGCTGTAGTGGGCTCCTAGTGATACCTGATGATGAATTCCAGATGTAGAAGAAATTTCCCCGGAGGAGAATGTAGTACCAACGGAGCTATCCTAAATGGGTGAGACTGCATTGATCCACTCTCAGACGGCTATTTCTTTTTGTACCCCGAGGCAGTTTCTGATTCAAAAGGGGATTCGGGGCTTCATATTGACTGTTTCAAAGCTGGGGGGGTGACCTCTTCATGCTCCATCTGAGGGAGAAAGACTGTTGAAGGATGAACGTCGCTCAAAGGCAGCTTGAAAAGTGGGGTATATGCGTGAATACATAAGGTAGGAAATAAGACAGATATTCTGTCTCTGCACAAAGATACGACCACGGATATTATTACTCCCAGACTTAGCCACTGAAGCTCAGCCAAATCCGAAATTCCCAAGTCTGAAATGCCCCACAACCCAACTGCCTCGCTACATCGCTCTATTTTAGCCACCACTTCAGGGGCCCACAAGACAACCCGGGCCATCACACTCCTGGCCTCCCAGATCCCACAGCTCCCTCCCCTCCAAGCTCGACAATCCTGCTCTATTTCCGGCATGAACAGAGCCGACGCTGGGGTCCGGGCAGGTGGACTCCCTTTGCCGGACGCTGAAGTGACGATCTCTTGTGTGACGAAGGATATCGACGAGATAGCGGAGGAAGTGGATAATTATATCATTCATTGGAGTGAGGGGGGGATATGGTGGTTGACGGGGTGATTTTAGCCCGGAGTTTGTGAGGCATGGGGGGGAGAGGGGGGTAGTAGAGAAGCAGAGAAAGAGGGAGTTAGTGAAACGCATTTTTGAGAGGGTTAGGGATGCGGGCGGGAGCCAAATAAGAAGGGAGGGATTGGCCTTTGGGAGGTGGAGGGATGATGGGAGGGGGGAGAGAAGCGGGGTGGTGAGGGCGAGGGGGGAAATGTGAGGGTGGAATTTATTGGGGATGTGAGAGACAGGGGAGTGTGAAGGGGGGTAAAGGAAAGGAGAAGGAAGAGTAGAGTACAGTATCCCAGAGGGTCGCGAGATTCTCGAGTTGCGAGAGTCGTAGCATAAAAACGGGCACATGCCTCCACTTATTTCGAGGCTTATCCCAAAAGAGGAACTTCAATCCCAAGAGCAAACAAGAAAAGTACCAAAGAAAATTTAAAGGCAGGGTTGACCATGGGAAAATCCATGCCAAGTGGCCAAGAGCGCCGCCACTCTCGCAACTCGAGAATCTCGCGACCCTCTGGGATACTGTATACGCTAGGAGTGTTTGTGACTAGATAGAAATAGACTAGACCGGTAAGTTATACAGCCATTTTCTACCCAGAAAAGTCCAGGGTATATACTAAGCATTTCAGCGTGAAGAATTAGATATGCTTGCCCAAAATAGGGGTCTGTCACGGGCCTTTATTTACCCATACTGCATAATCCGAAGAGCTACTTGGCAACAGTGTGGGGTCTAAATCTTCAAACAGAGTTTGTAACACCAAGGAGAAGAACCGGATCGTTTACAGGGATACTTCCCGGTAAACCCTTGAAGATACTCAATCCTTATTGGCCAATAGAGCTATACCAGGTATCCAAATCGGGATGAATGTTTGTACAACACACGGCTTGTGCCGCTTGGCCTCAACAAACAACTACACTGCTTCTATTTTCATCGATTCAGAATTAGAGACTAGTAGGGGCACTAGTCTTAACAGGGGGCGCGGAAAGGGGACAAAAACTAGGCTCTTGTGCTTATCGCGATTGATTATTTTAGCAATAGATCGAGTTGAGAGGTGGGAAAACTACAAACAAGCAGTAATATAAAACGAAATAATCGCCTTCCGTCTAGTCTTCTGTTCCAAAGTTCGACTGCCGGCCCACTCCCTATGGCCTTTCATTGCACGCCCTCCCCATGGTCTACCAACTTTTCCAAAAAACCCCCCCCGTAGCATACCTAACATGTACGCCCAGTGCCAGTGTTCCCAACCGTCCAGCCCGTCAGTCTTCGGGGGAGGACGGGACGGACTATGGCTTGTAGTCCGTCTTTTTTGGGGTGCTAGGACGGACTACGCCCGGGAGGGTAAGGACAGGACGAACTGTAGGGGACTATAGTCCTAACGCTTGGACCTTCGGTACCAGCCAGGTTGATATCATGAGACATCACTCGCCCCGTCCTCGGGTTCGAATTGTAAGGTACGGTAAGTTACCATACGATACAATACGGTAACGTACGGTAAACTTACCGGGCGCCGTTTGCCGACCCTCATAAAGTTCCCTATCATGATCTTGGGTCTTAGTGCGATACTCATGTCATAGCCAAGAATACCTTAGCCTAGCTGATCTTTCGTGTGTTGGCTTCGGCTTGACATAAACACAGAGGGCGGAAGACAGGATTACCTAACATCAGGATCTAAGGTGGGAGAGGCCGTTTTCCGGTATTTTATCTAGTGTGATTTACGTAATTTACCGTATGGTATCAACCATGTAAGGTACGGTAACGTACCGTATTTTTCGAACACTACCCCGTCCCCGGCAGTCTCCCACAGTCCCCGGCCGTCCTCACCCATCCCCGGCCGTCCTCACTCATTCCCGGCCGTCCTCAATTGTCCCCGGCCGTCCCCGGCCGTCCATCCCCCCTGCCCTGCACTAACATGTCTCACCCTGTAGGGCCCGCAGTCCTACCCAAAGACGGTAGTCCTGCCCTTAGAGCGGACGGGACGGACTACAGCTAGCCGTCCCGTCCCGTCCGGGGCTCTTGGCACTCCCCCTGCGGGGCCCCGCCGGGCCCCCGGACGGTTGGGAACACTGACGCCCACTTCCCAATACCTTAAATCCGTAAATCCTCTAATCTTTTACTTCTCTCCTTGCTCCCAGCTAGCCGCCTTTAGCTTTCATGATCATCTTGCTCCGAGCACATTTAGTTTTGCAAGGAATCTTTTGCCCTCTCCGAATCACTGTTTTTTATACAGACTTTAAGCCAACAATTCATGTTACCTCAAACTTAGTTCATTTGCATTGCCTCTATGGCCGTCATTGTTCCTGTAATTATCGCTATTATGACATCTCATTGCTACTAGTTCTGGAACACTGCTAACTGTTACCTGATTCCGAATACACGATTAGAACATAGGTATATGAGGAAATATTGGATCATAACAGTATTACTATTATAAGTCTGTTTTCTGTGGGTAAGCTACTATTGTCTAACCTAAGTAATTCTTTAGGGTTTAGTATATTCCTTAGTTGATCTGCGCTAACTGAGATCAGAGTGCATGTCTGTTACTAAACCAATCCCACGTGATGTCAGATAACTAATAACAAAACACTAAATTGAAAACCCAACGAGCAACACATTGATTCTACTTTATAACTACCACTCCCTCTGCTCACAACGTGATAAATTTCTCTCCACCACCTTTAATTCTGATTCCACCAAACACCATCAGTCTCTTCTATACCAACCACCACCACTATAAAGAATGGCTCCTGAACCCGTCAAGGCAGCAGATATTGCTCAAGCTGCGTCTCAGGATACCAAGCAACAGCAGTGTTACACTGGCTCGGCAGAGTCTGCGCCGAGCCTACTCAATAGGCCACCGGTCGCACTAGGGGCCAATTATTATCTTACTGAAGGGCTAGAGGGTGTGGAAACTCAGCACTACCGGGGTACAGAGTCATTCATGACTGCTATTAATTTGCAGAAAATTCAGCTTCATTCTGGTAATGCCGGCCAGTACGCAGTTTTTTCTCACATAACACGACACCACCTTGCAAATCTTGATAATTTTCGCACCACACACTGCAAATCCCTCCGGTTCCTCTACTACGAATTCGAAGAAACTTTGATTGTCAGAATTATGCCTGGAACCACACACGAATTTAGTTGCAGGGGGTTTGAAAGGGCGATGCTTATGAAGCTATTAGAGAGGGGGCTAGATGATGAGCTGCACAATTCGGCTGCCGCAACATATAAAGGAGTAGGCTGCGGGGGAGAAGCTGATTCTTCATTTAGACCCCTCTCAACTCGTCCCTTAAGCACTGATTGGCCAACCCTGGTTGTTGAGCATGGAGTTTCCCAATCACTTAAGGGCTTGAGGGGTGATGCCAGCTGGTGGTTGACAAGCTCGAACGGGCAGGTGAAGATTGTTCTTCTGTTTTCCATCTCTGAGAAGAACAGAATGATAGAAATCGAGCAATGGGAGATGAGCGCTGGCCCTGATGAACAAATTACTGGTGGAAAGCAGGATCCTGATGAGATGAGACCCGAATGTGTCAACAAAATCGCGATCACCCAAACAGATGCTGGAAGTGCTGTTTTAAAGCTCAGCTTTGAAAAGCTATTCCTTCGGGAACTGGTCACTGGAGAAAAGAATATTTGCTTCAATACCGAAGATTTGGAGAGGTATGCGTCCTATGCCTGGGGACAGCTTCCTAGCCGGAATCCTATCTGTCGTCCTCTACAGTCTCCAGCCAGTTGCCGGGCCCCTCACTCGTCGTATGCCATCTCTAGCGGTCCTCTGTCGAGTCACCGCGGTTTTCACTTATCTTCTGCCATCTGGCCCCGTCCTCTCTCGCTTCAACACGGTTTTCCCTTGTGCTCCGCCACCTCTGACAGTCCTCTCTCCAGTCACCGTGGGTTTCGCTTGTCCTCCGCTATCTCTCGGGTTCCTCCGTTGAGTTACAACAATTTTCGGTCCTCTCCTCACATCTGTCGCTATCCTCTGTCCACTCTAGCCGTTCCCTGCCAGCGCGTGCAAGCTCCTCCAGTCCTACAGGTGCCCCTGTCCTCCACTACCCAGTATAGCTGTGTATTACCTGGCTCGCTGTGCCTTGTGGTTGGGGCTGCCCTGTGGGTTCGACGACCAGGATTTGCTACCTCTGTGCTGTCTAGACAGATTCGCCGCTCTTGGATCTCTTCCAGGTAGGCGCTCGAGCACTCTGAGAACACTGTGTCTAGAGTGGCTTCCATTAGGAGCCCCTCTTCGCCCAAATTTAGTAAGTCAGCCATACACAACTCAGGCTCTCATTATCAGTTAACGTTGATTGTCGTAACTCATTAAGAGGTTTAAAGCTTAGTGGGCAGAAACTTTTAAATGGCAGTGTTGGGTAAATGAGGTTTCTACAGTTATTCGGTGCTGGAGAGTGGAGATTTGGGCGGAATGAGGGGGACAAGTGGGAGTTGGATCACTCTGATAGTTGTTTTGCTTTCTCTGTTTGCATAAAAGTTTCTGATTACTTTAATTATCTCTCCTCAATTCATATCTTTCATGTTTCTATCTTTGAGGTCCACGAGTCTCCCTAGCTCTTTGAAAGCGACGGGCAGCCAGAGACGGCTGATCATTCCACTCTTTTTAACTTGAATTATAGTGACTCAATTGTTTTAAAACTCTGCTCAACTAGAACCGTAAATTAGGTAGAGTGTTGGGAAACATGGGAGTTGAAGCAGTGGTGCGTTTGGGCAAAAGGATAGGTGCAGCGGAGAAGTTGTGGGATGATGCTGGAACACGTGCTAGAGGTACTGTGGGGCAAAAAGTGGGCCTACGGGTGGCTAGCTAGATATAGTATTTCTTTTATATTCTGAGGCTCAAGTGAGCTGTTTAGTTAGTTTTACTGAGGCGTGAAAGGTGTTGTGACTCCCGGGGAGGGAGTGATTTGTAATCAGGGGGTTGTATCGTGGGGTTTTAGCAAGGAGAAGGGGCGAAGTAGACGGAGACAGCTTTGTACCTTCACAGACACACACAGACACACAGATAGAAAAGGGTTTTCACAGTTCCGGTTTCCCTTCATCAGTGTTCCGCGATCAACATTGACGATACCTTACCAGTTCTTGTAAGTGCGAGCGGCGTTTGCCCACTTAGGTTCTGTGAGGTATTTCCAGCGGTTTGATCATTTCTCGGTGTTTGGTTTTCTTGGTTTGTTTGTTGATTGTAGGTGGAGACTATCTTCCTCCGAGCGGAAAACATTCTTTCAGTACTACAGGTTTGGAACTAAGGTTAGCTAAGAGATGGAACAACCAATTGTCACTCTACTAGTTCAGCAAACCAAAATGTCGCAGGAACGTTGGGGAATCAGTGTTCCCAACCGTCCCGGGTGGACGGCAGGGCCCTGGCGGGCTATAGTCCGGGGTGGGTACGGACGGCCGGGCAAGGCGTCCGTCTTTCATAAAGACGGCAGTCCTGTGGGTTGACGGCCGGGCCCAGCAGTCTTATTGGGAACGGGATCTGCCGGTAGGCCCCGGCCGTCATCATGATGAACCGACGTCCCCTACAGGGCCCTGGCGTCATCTGTAGGGCCCGGCCGTCGCCTATAGTCCCTGCCGATTTTCTCTCAGGCCTATAAATCGCTAGCACCTTTCGCCTCACTTTGGTTCCTAATTAAATACTCCGTATGCATGCGCAGGACTGATGTGAGTAGGATGGCGGGTATAGGTTGTTCTATATAGCTTTAGGAATAAATTCAAGTTATGTATTTTTCTGGAATATACGACTAATTTTATTGCGGTAGTAGAAGAAAGGTTGTAACTCTATGTGAGCCAATAGCTTCTTCGTTAATGGTAGTTGGTTTGTTTGTAGTAGCTAGATGTATCCACCTTATATCCACCTTATATCCCTCTCTCAAAACTACAAATTCTCCCGATACACAATATATACACACATAACTTATAGTTTTATATGAACAATTTCATAAGAACTTAAGCCATTGCCTCGGATGTTAGAAGCCATATCTCACTCCTCGGTCATCAGCTGTTTCCTGTTGTCTACGCCAATTCCCTCGGGGGACCTCCTGTCCGTCACCTTCAGGGCCCACCCGTCACGTGGAGGCGCACGGCAGATTCCGCAACCTGAGAGGCACCTGCAGTCCCAACCCGTCCGTCCCGTCCGGACCCGAAGACGGACGGACTGGACGCTTGGGTTCAATGTGGGGAATGGAAGCACTCTGTAAGTAAACGAAACAGAGGTAAGGGATTAAGGGATGCATTGTTTTGGAAGAGTTTTCAGGATGTTATGTGGAAGGAAGGAGATGGTGATCGAATAGGCTGTGGAGAACTTGGACAAAGATGAAGGAATGTTTTCTGTGTAGTCAACTTTGTGTATATATAGGACACCACTGGCGATGTTGAAAGAATAAGGACCCAAGTTACTCCCGACTATGATAGCCTATTTTTGAGAAAAACAACGGGAGAACCCCTTCTTCCGTTCCACCTGTATTCCCAATTATCCTCCACTCTCTCCACCAATTAATGCGAGGCATATATGCGGGTCCTCAGGTGTTGTATGCTGGGCCTGGTATGCCGAGTTCTCCTCTCTAATTCATAATGAGTAACAAAGGAGACTTGTCACAAATTGATCAACAAGATAGAAAAGGCGCAAAGGACATATTTGCGTGGAGTGATCGCCGGTCCAGCTTGAACATAAAACGTAAAAACAGGGGAATCAGCATGGTACTACAGTTCGGTGACAAATCTTATCGTCACTTGCCCTTTTTACACCAAAATTTGCGATTTTTGCAAATAGAAACCGTATGATATCCACATCAATTAAGTACTGAGTATCTAAGGGCCCAAAGTACTAGAGGCATATCTTGACTTCACCAAACTGAAATTTCAATCGGATCATGCCCATGCTGTCTCTTTGGGGTTCCCAAGGAAATTGCAATTTTGTAATTAAGTACAGGGGGCCAATTCATAAGGCATCGTCGGCAATTCTTATGTCCAACGGCTGTCCACCTGTACAACGGGCATAGAGGCGGAGGGGAGGGAGCCGTAGATCATGCCAAGTAGTGGATATTTCCACCTCTCTCTAAAAAAGAGCAATAGACACCGACATTGATTCCGCGATAGACTTCCAAGCTGGGCTATCTTTCAAGATAATGCACCGAAGTTACCCCACGAGTGCTTAGATAAACTGTGTCTACAGTGCCGACTACTACCCGATTCGCTACACTGATGTTTCGGCGACAACAGATGGAGGTTAAAATTTGCTATTTTGAGCCTGATGGCCGTTCACCAGTGACCACTGCAAGCTCGGTTTTTGCACCAATTGGGAACGAGACTACCTTGGATTGCAAGGGTTGATAGCACATTTGACCTTTTCCATCTAAATATCTCTGCAGCTGGTGACCCAGAAAACAACCGCTACTCCAAAATATTGTCACTTCAACCATTGCCTCGGGTAATGGAGATTGTGAATTAAAAAAAAAAGAGGGGAAAGCCAAAACAGATCTAATGAGTGGATATAATTAGTCAGTTCGCTTCTCGCACCTAACTGTTAAATGACCGCATTGCCATTTGCGATTTCTACTATGGTACATCCAAATGTCTCAGAAGGTAGCGTTGCTAACGATAAATATGTTTACGAAAACAGCATCCCATACATCCGTGTTGAACATTCCTGCTACTTCTCACCAGACTTTTGTTTTCCCCTTACACAAGTCTTTTTGAAATAGGAAACCTCCGTCCGTTGGTATAACACCATCTTCTGATCCATGAGGAACCGAATGCATCCCCAACTTCTCCTTCTCCTCATCCTCCCACTGTTCAATACACTAGTATATGCTACTCCAACGGGAGACTTTCCTTCAGTTACTGTACCGGTTTTACCAGCACACGACCAAGAGTCCCGGTTCAAGGGTGAGCCTATACCAACTGTTGACTGGATGAGCTCACACACGATTAACTTCACCTGGGGGCAGACAGGTGTGGATAATTTTGAGAATCTGATGTTCTCGTAAGTCACCAAGAGTGGATTCCTTTGTGGAAATTAGAGTCAAGAGACTCACAAGATTTTATTCTTTGAACATATAAGGAAATTTCCCTCTAATGAAAATTGGTTTATAGGACCTATCTTTTTGCAACATTAGGATCTGTGATTGCGTTATTATTCGTCTTCAGAACGTTTATCTCTCATATCAATAACCAACGCTTAGCAATAACCGTTGCATCTTCATATTCGACTACAGCATTGCACTTTTATTCTCTCCCACCTGCAGGATGGTTCTCCCTTCTCAGACGCCATTTAATTCTGGCACCTTTGCACAAGTTGCGTCACAATAACCCACTCATAGTGGGCCTCTCCGCACCATCTATCAAGATTGACCTGGGGGCTCTACCCTCCTGCCTAAACTTTATGATAATATTTTTATATCTACTATCAAACATTCTATACTGTACTCTTTATCTTCCTTGGGACGTCTTGGGAGGCCCTAGGGGCAGACTTAGAGAACCGACAAAAGCAGCACTGGTTGCCGAGTTTAGAGGGAGGACAGGTGTTATGGCTGTTGTCAACATGATACCGTTATTTGTTTGCATAGCGAGAAACAATTTCGTTGGGAACGCAGTGGAGGTGGGATTTGATATTTGGAACTTGTTTCACCGCTGGATTGGCAGGATTGTGGTATTGGAGTCGGTAGCACACATGCTTGCATGGATGGTCAACAAGGTTGATGAAGCAGGATGGGAAGGCCTAAGCGAAGCTTTAAAGGGCTGCCGTTTTTATCAAGTTGGTTTGATGGTATGTTTTTTTTTAGTATTATTTACCTTTAAACTCTGCTAGAGTGAGGCCTAATCATATGCAGGCCTAATCATATGCAGGCCGAAATTGCTCTTGTCTTAATCGCCATTTTATCTGCTTCACCACTGCGATATGCAAACTACGAATTCTTCTTATCGATCCACCAACTACTTGTTGTATTTTTTGTGGCCGGTGCTTGGTGGCATCTTCATATCGACATTTTGCCTCAGATAGTGTACTGCAACATCGCCATTACAATATGGACTGCTGATCGTCTCTTCAGGGTCCTCCGCATCTTGAAGAACAACATTAGGTGGAGAAGGAAAGGGGTATCTTGCAACATAGCTGAGGTTACCCCGCTGAAGGGTGGGGATGCTGTTCGGCTTAGTGTTGAACTCTCAACTCCTTTCAAATACAGGCCTGGAACTCACGTAGGTTTCCTCGTATGAATGTTCTTTCTTCTTATTGAGGATAAAATTGAATTATTATTATTTCAGGTATACCTCTACGTTCCTCGACTCACCTGGTGGCAATCTCATCCGTTCTCAATCGCTTGGTTATCCACAGAGGAATCTGCACCGATGATTGAAATGACACCCATGCCCCTGCCGTTAGAGAAGCAAAACTCGGTACCCACCACTGGCACTTCTATTGCCAAAGCTGTCTCCCATTCACAAAGCCAAGCTTCTGCCAACAGAAACCATCATGCCCCAAATGGTCCCTATGACCCAAGTATATACCGCTCAGGCATAAACGCAGTGCAAGTGCCCCTAGCGACCATCTCACCTGATGGAACTGGTATGCGACAAATGACAAATAGCAATCCTGAGAACTACTTACAGGATAGGGACCCGCATAGGCCACTACGGGAAAACCCAGGAAGCCCTATGGTACGGAATTCATCTTCACTTCCAGCGAAGCATCAAGAACTTGTTGCCAGTGCTACCCCGATAAAGCCTATGATGCACTTCATCATATCGAAACAGAGTGGTTTCACAAAGGCACTCTACAATTTGGTGCAATCTGCAGCTGCAAGAGCTGATCTGGAAAAGCCGGAAAAAGGGTATGTCTTGAAGTTGTTGGGCCTGGTCGAGGGCCCCTATGGCGGGCATCATTCATTTGATTCATTCGGAACAGTAGTCCTAGTTGCTGGCGATGTTGGTATTACTCATTGTTTGGGTTATATCAGACATCTATTGCACGGATGTAATGAAGGAACTGTGGCTACCCAGAAGGTGAAATTGGTCTGGGTTATTAGGAAGAGTGAGCATATTCATTGGGTCTCCGCTTGGCTTGAAGAAATTCTGGGGATGCCGCTTTGTTACCAGGTGCTTGAGATCGATATCTATATTACCCAGCCCAGAGGTACAACTGGTGGGAATGGATGTGCAAGCCTCAGTGGGCTTGTCAAGGTTTTCATCGGGAGGCCACAGTTCAAAGCTGTTCTAGAGAAGGTTGTGAGATGTAGGATTGGTGCCATGGTGGTGACTGTGTGCGGGGGTGGTGCCATGAGTGACTCGGTCAGGGCTGCCACACTCAAGTTTATGGACCAAGCTACTATTGACTACTCGGAAGAGAGTTTCACTTGGTAAAGGTAAATTGTAACCCATAGTTCCCAATACAACTGGGTATTAATGCTATATCGAGAATCCTCCTTCTCACTTATGGATACATATTTTCTTTTTTCTACATCTTTTGACATTACCCAAGAGAAAAATTAAAGGTTCACCCGCCCTTGATATTTTTTTTATATCGGAGTTTCCTATGCACTTCCGTATACATAGGCATATTAGGAGTTCGCTCTGGATTTCCTTCCTTTCTTTTCTTCTCTGATTTCCAATCGGAAACTAAGCAGACAGCTCAGTCCTTTTTGTTTCTTCCCCACTTACCTCTCCAGCCCGCTTGAATCTACATTTTTTTTAATGCCCTGTGGCTGCTGTAAATACCTCCGACTCTCAATCCTGTAATTAAGTGCTGTCGGTCACAAACCTGTTCAACTCTGAGTTGTATGAACTTTACCTGATGTATCTACCAGCACCTTTGAAAGCAAAAGTTATTTAGGCAGAGTTTCCTACAGCTTCAACCCCTCCATTAATCTGTGAGGGTTACAAACCAGCGATAGGATCAAAGGTATCATACCCTATTTCTAATCTAAATGCTCCGATCTGTATTTTCTCTATTGTTGGGTGTCTCTATGCAGGGGCAAACAAAACCTCTGAATCACACCGTGTGCAGAAGTGATAAAAGGAAATATGATATTAGTTGCTAACTTTATATGACAAAAATTCGAAAAAATATAGGGGGGTACTACCCGAGTGTAGGCACTGTATAGTACAGATAGTGGGAAGAAGGGGTTCTCACAGCGTGGTAACAACTTTCATCCGAACACGATACCCCTATCCACCCAGTCCAGAAGCCTTTGAATAGCTCTTTCCATTTCCCAAATACACTTTCAGAACGATCATGTAATAATATCATACATCTCCAGCACTCCCAGCAAGGCCCTCTCAGCCTCCTCCGAGACCAGTCAGTAAAAAATCCATTCTACAATAACATAGACAAAAGAAACAGCCTCCGGCTGCCTGCTATTATAACATGGTAATTCCAAAACTAACACGCCTCCCCCACCCGCGTGAATTTTGATGATGGTTGTTGTTCCTACGATATCAATTGACGATCTAGTGAATATGTTATCTTACGGCTGCCATCCTTGATACTGAAACAATGACTTTCGGCCAGGTGAGTATAATAATTTTCCCAGCTCCTTACTGGTTATGTCAACAAGCGAAAGGGATCCCAGTAGGAAATGACAGAGGAGTAGGAAAACAAACGGCAGAACCGGAGGTGGGTAATCAAAGCTCACACAGCAGGAACCGATCAAGTATCGTCGAGGAAAGGAATCAGGAGAAAACAGAAATGATAAAGGAGTCCAACCATTAATAAAGACAAAGAGAGGAAGTCTATGCCTATTCACATCTACGAGTTCTCGTTCTCGCTGTTGTCCCTAATTACTCTCGTTGCTCACATCCCTTAAAAGCCTACCATCCCCACTAACTTGCGGCTGATTAATCCCAACCACTAGTATGATACCCCTAGGATAGTACGAGTATGATACCTCCGCTAATCTGCTTGTAGCTAGCCAACATACCCATCGTGCACTCTTAAAGAGATTAAACCACCCTCCTCTTCCTCCGATTAAAGCCCTTTGCCCAAATTCCAGCCCCACAATTCCCGCTCACGAAAAGGAAACAGGACCGGACGCGGATTGCCAAGCCTCCAAGCTTATTTAACTGGTTCCATAAGCTATCGTTAGCATCGGCGCCTTTTAGCCAATTAGCACAAATTGCAAGACCGCCTTTGCCATCCTACCCTGAGGACCCCTAATGTGATCATTGGCGTTGTTGGCACTTGAAGTCCCTTGCGCTAGAATGTGGTGAGATTAGCCGATGGCACAACCTTGAACAATTCTATTGTCCTAGACCAGTTTGTGCAATTGAGGAAGCAAATATTGGAGTTCTTCAGCCCGGTGAGAACTTACAAGGATGCAAATGGGGATATTCAATATGAATTGGGCGTGTAGAGATTTTTACCTTTTCTTCTTCTTACAAAGTTATTTTATTGGTACATATATTGCCTGGGCACTACATTGTGCGGTGCCGGGCACAACATCGATTTGGAGGGTTGCGCCATGGCACAAACTCTGGTAACTTCGTGACAACGTTAGTGATCATACTTGCGCATTTCCTTCGCCCCCTTATCTTAGTCTGAAAAATTTTCCGACTTATTAAATGAAGGGTTGGAACAACCTATTGCCAATTGGGCAAAGCTGAGAAGAACCGCCCGGAGGTTCTGGGAAGAACCTTTTAGTTGGTTGCTTGGAGGCCATAGCTTACTACGCACGGACCTGAGAGCCCCCGGCATACTTAGGACCATCGACTGCCCGCAGTCGCGAGTCGCGATCCTCGAAGCTCGCTACAACTCGCTTTCTCGTCTGCAAGCTCGCGACAGCTCGCCTTTTTTGTTCCCACCCACCACCCCATATTGCGCCCTCATTGTCAACTTGGGATTTATCGGTGGCAACGATCCCAAACCCAAGGGCAGCGACATCCCCCCCAACGCCTCCGCTAGTCGAACACGGAAAGAGGTTGATTGATGGAATGGACTACCTGGATGGTTTTGGTTTCTTATTTCTCTGTACTGATTGGGCTTTCATTGTCACATATTGGCTACTATCTCAATGTATTTGATGGGCTTTGGAAAATTGGCCACTTAGTACTCGAGTACTTGTAATTTCATCGCGTATTCGGAATCTGGTATTAATAAACATTTATAGCTTAGTGCTATGTCCAAATATGGCTAGGAGGAGCCACTATTACATGTATTATTTAGTCTCGTCAGGGTCCTAGTTTGAACCGTTTATGGCAGTTGGCCTAGGACGTAGATTCTCTTCTAAGCAAGGGTCGAGGATATGAGTTTCGGACATACGGAGAACTGAGAAACGAATAATATCGGAGCAGGTAGAAACAGAAATCCTGGTGATTGCAGCAATCTCTTTCAAAGATAGTCGCCAATCTCCCTTAATGTTCGCTAGCCCCACAATTTGGCCACCCTTCGCAAGAGAAGTAGTAGGTCCACGCTGTTTCAATGCCCTTTTCCAGCTCACAATAGTTGTAATAAAACTCTGCAGGTTTTTGAGACTCTTTCACCCCAGCTTTATATTATGCCCAAGGTAACCTTTTAGAAATCACAACTCGCTCCTCTCATATTATCGTCACAATTGTGGCCACCCGTACCACAATTATCACCACTAAAACATAATACCTGAGTGTTTTGTCCTCTAGTCCGATCGGCTAACCTGTTATCATCGGCTGCTTTCTCCTCTTTATATTAACCCCATCATACATTCCATATTTCTCATGATACTGACATACTGGCTGGCACTTTTGTAGCAACCGGATTCCGAATACGAGATGAGATACTGTCGGACGCTAGGGATAGCCTTTCTTTAATTTTCGATAATTGTCATGGGCCGGGTAGCTAGTTTCATAGCCGCACAAAATGGCAGTCATGGTGGATAAGGGTTCGTTTGTTAGTTACTCGAGGAGTTGGGAAGACTTCATGGGAGGACAGAGCGGGATCGTGGGTTTTCCTTTGTTTTGAATGGTTTGTTTTTCATCATCGTCGTCTTCTTTCCACGAGCTGAGCATCGGGGTTTATTGAAACCGCCAGTGTTTGTCTTTCGTCTTCAATTATCGGTTTTAGTTTCTTCTTTTTTCTCTTGCTGGTGATCTTCACTAGTACCATCTATAGTCAAGATTGCCAATACCCACAAAAGAATGCCTCCCGTGGAAGAGCCACGACAGTACCTGGCATTATTAATATCCCTTCGTTCGGTGCCGAGTTTCAGGACTTTTTAGCTTTGCCATAGGGTGGCAATCAGCAATGGCTAGTCAGTAATGAGCTAGTATATTGCGCGTTAGCAAAAGTAACCGAATTTGGCGCTGGAACCATCCACCGCAACGCCGCCCCCTTACTCCCGAATCCAACCATCCCTTCGTTCGTTTTCAGGCACTCGCGCTAAGTGGGGGCACGGCTGGTAGTGGAAACAATTGGTTGGTGAAGTAACTACTGTAAGGAGAGCAAAGTTAGGAATAATTGTGATAACTATTCCTTACCTTGTGGCCGAAATTCATGGCCGCCCAGCGTTCCGCGAAGTGCGGTCGGTCCACGGCTGACAGGGTATTTTTCCGGTGCCCATCACGACTCATTTTGTTTATCTCCAAGCTTGCCTCATTCTGGATGTTGAACGTTACCCTATTTTAGTATCCGGGAGCAAATCTACGTCATGGCTATGCTGAACAGTACTATACTGATACACCGCTTCTGAAATAATGTTTTTCCTATCACGATTACCCAAATAAGCTAGTAGTACTCGAGTAGTATGTAGCGCTGGCCATGATTACGAGGTAAGGGATTTCTTCCGTTTCTGCTCGTCCTCCTAGCGGCGTTCCGGATATGCTCAAAAAAAAATGCGGTATGATACAACAAGCAAATTTTGATTTATCTCGGTATCATACTCGAGTATGTTGTCTACAGTTACCTTTCTGGTCATATCTATCCGATTGGTTGCAACGCTAAAAGTTTGAGAAAACCGGAAGGAATCAAGGGATGCAGTTCAAAACTGGCGCAAACCTAGTCCCTACTACTACAGGAGTGGTATCCCGAAGAAAAAGATTGCGTAAATATGTTGCAAGGAAGTTCAATCTCATCAAACTCATGACGCCACATGGGAAGAGCCTTTCCAAATCGACTAAAGTACAGTAGTATCAAAGCTCACCGGCCATTATTCCGCCAGTTTTACAGGCACGGCTTAACACCCTTCCCACTATTCCTACTGTTGGCTGGTCCTTCTATAAATACCCTTCCATCCCTCTACCTCAAGTTGACCCTACATACTCGAGTAACCTGCACTTCTTGCCTGCCGTGAGCCCACCATTTTGTCTCTCCTCCTTTTCAAATCCAAACCGACAACGTCTTCTGTCCCTGCATTGTTGCTAAACCATTGCTCTTTGCCTGCATTGACTCAACCTTCCCATTCAACCGTCACTTTGCCCTCTGGTTTCCTATCGTTGGTAACAAGGGAGTTGGAACCACTATCGTTGTGGTATTTCTTCCTGAGGTGACTTAGTGTCTTGTTGATTTGGGCAAGTTTGTTTCTTTTGTAAAGGGGCTTTTTCTTTGTTTCAATCCACTGCGCGAAGACCAAGGTAAGTCTATACACACTCCCAATTGATTGTCATTTCTAACATGTAACTAGAATTATTGATTGTGTGAGAGAGAAGAAATATCACACATAGCTAACGATTTTATTTGCCATACGAGTTATCCGTGCTGGTTTAACCAATACGAGCGTAATACAAGCGTGTTTGGATTAGCCCTCAAAGTCAGTATTCGTGTCAAGGCTAGGTTAGTCTACAAGTTATCATTTTTTGCAAATAGTGCAGCTTACAGTTGTAATAGGATGAAGAAACCTGTTGGTCGGAAAGTCCCTCGGGGACGGACACTGTCGGGTCAGCCCGGTCGTATTGTTCGGCCGCCCTATACGACGGATAACCTGCGTGTGCCTGGACAGCCTCCTGAATCCATTCAGTTAGACACTCCACTTTTCGATGCTATGGCCGAACGACGCAGGTCTCCAAGGCCACCCAAGAAGAGGGCACGCAAGGGAACCCGTCGCACCGTCGTTCAGAATGACACAGAGTTGGAGAACTGGCTGAATTTCCGCTTGCGGCGGCTTGCACCTGACAAAGAGTGAGCAAGGTGCTTGCGAGGAAGCGAGGCAGAATGGGGAAGAATCATTTCGCGTTACTCAGGGCTCTGAAGGTGAATAATCTTTTTTCCTTTCTATTGCTCGACTACCCAAGTACATGATGATCCCTGATCATCTATTTTTATCTAAGGAGCCCTGTTGGTGGTTATGAGAGGAGAGGTTGCTAATGTAATGTGCTTGCCTTTAGGTAGTATAGTGGAAGTCTTTTTCAATATCGATATCGACACCCATGCACCTCAGACGAAACTCGATGAACTCCAAGATCTCACTCTCTCCGAAGTTGAAACCACTAGCGAGAACTATCTGCCGATCCAAGTACCTCCAGGCGGCTTTTATCTAGCTCTTGACTGTAATCTTAAGCGCATTTTCGTTTTATTCTCTGACCCATATTCCCTCCTTTACGGTCCCGAGGTCGGAAAAAGTGTTCAAACCCAATTCCGGGAAAACATAACCGACTACGCAAGCATCAATCCCCCTTCTGTTCCGAATAGCAGACGGCACAAAGAGTATGAGCAATGGCTGCTTGAAAACCCTGATCTCTGCTTCCGTCCGGAATCGCGCTGCGGGGTATTTCATTGGGGCTTGTGGACGGAAAGAGGTCACGAATCGCGGGGGCCTGTGATCACACCTGATACCAATCAGGTTGGTGCTCGAGTGCGTGCCCATCAACATGACCTGTTCACCTCCTTCCGCAACATCTCCTATCTTAAACGGTTCCTCTTGGGCGCAATTGAAAAGTCCCAGCGTGACGAAATGCAGAACACAATTCAATCATTACGCCCTCGCTATAAGGAGCCATGGTGTAAGTCTAATACAGAATGTTTTTCCCTACGCGTATGCTTGGTCAATCTCCTTACACAGCCACATCTGGATTGCGGCGATGTGGAATGGGCGATGATTTCGCCATTCGGAAACTTTACTGGCGCCGAGTTCTGTATTGCCGATATCGAACGCCGTTTTGTTTTTTCAGGAAGGACACATAGCCGGGATACCGGGCCGGAGGCTCGTTCATTTTACACGAAAATGGGTCGGCACCGGCATCTCCTTGGTATCTACCATGCACAGCGCCCTTATGCGACTATGCGGAGAAATACATGATTCTGGAGATAGCGCTTCTGGGAATGTATCTGGCGTAGCTGGCCAAGACAAACTGGAGCAGAAAAGGGCTAAGCGGAGGTCAGCGAGGATGGCAAATTTGAGGGCTCGCATAGGTGTAAAGAGTAGTAGGGTTGGTTCCCTCCGGAATTAGCCTGCTGTTTTTCCTTCTTGGTGGTTTCGGATTGTATGGGCCGCCTCCGGCTGCTTTTCTTGTCGCTTGCATCTGTTACTGTATTATCTGATAAGCAGTTGTCTGGTTCTGTATGTTTCAATTGAATCCTATCCAAGTATACCTCTCCCAGCTCCCGAGTCTACTAGATCACCATTCTTCCTTGCTTTCCTCACCTCGCGTCCTTCGTTGCCCACCCACCACCCAGACTCCCATGCGCCCTCATTGTCACATGGGATACAGCGGCAGTAACAATCTCCCCTGGCAAGGGCAGCGGCACCCACACCAAAACCTCCGGCAGTGGAATCAGCGAACCCAGCACCAGGTGGGGGACAATAGTTTCTGTATGTCCTTTTGGCGTTGTTTATCAAGGGTCTACTTTGTTCTTCCTTTCCTTTCTTAGCTATCTATCTTTAATATATGCGTCTCCGGCTTTGGAAAATTGGCATCAAACAATCACTGTAGCCCATCAAACAGACTCAAACGTGTAACCTTTATCAGTACACATAACCCTGACCCTCTTGCTACCAATGACGCTCTCCAGCTTATAGCATCCCACTTGGAGAATATCACACGCACCTCCGGCTGCTCCGTAACCCTCCCCTGGCCAATGCTCCGCCGAATAAAGCCACCCACGATCTCGCGGTAGAAAAGAGAGTTATCCGGTAGGGCGTAGAATACCACCCTTGTGACTCCGTGGATGTCGTAGCGGCGGAAGTGCTGCGCTCACCCACTGTAAACAAGAACCGAGTGACGGTCTGTGAACAAATGTGACAGTGCGCGCGCGACTGAGGAGACCGGCGTTTCTTCCGAGATGGCACCGATGGAGATAGGGGTGTTGTGGAGGTGGTTCCGCATTTGGACAAGTCAAACTAACTCTGTATGAAGATTAATATACTTGTGGAGGTGTTTCGGGGGAGTGAGGGTAGGACTGCTGTTGTGAAAAAGTCGAAGCGGGGGTCTGCATCTCCAGCTGAGGTTGGGGATGTTGGATTGCCTATAGGGCATGCGGCTAGAGGGTTGAGCGGACATGCATGTATGCGGATATGCGGCTAGGAGCGAAGTGGTTTAGGGCAGGCGGTTTCTTGGACTTCCGGCGGTTAGGTATTTTTCCACAGTTGTTGTTTTCACATCCTATGCCGCTAGGCATAGGATCTTTCTTTTATGGGTTTGTTGATGTGTTTAGCCATAGGGTATGAGGTATCGGGTATTTGGTTTTGTTGTTTCTTTCATATCTTTTATCACTAGACATACGGGAGATGGCACACCGGCGGCAGGACAGAGGTTTTAGGATCACAAAGGATCATGGGTCGCGATATCAGGATGAGGTTAGATTGTTTGTGATCATGAGGGATCAGTGCTGCGTGTGTTTCATTAGATTGCGTTGTATTTCGGGAGTGCTTTATCGTTGTTAGTTAGACGGGGAGATATATCTCCAGGCTTGTCCGCAGCTAGAGAGAGGGCGGCCATCCAGTCTACCATTCCGCCCTTCGTTGATTGCTCCGCTCACTGTCTGTTGTGATCGCTCTTTTATTCCCTTCATCTTTTGTGCTTTCCATTAGCTTCATCAGGGGAATCTATTCTTGTGAATATCTGTAATATGGTAGTTAGTAAGGGGAACTGTTGGGTTAGGAGCGGGAGGCGGCATTGCGTGTCGAACTTGAACCCCCAAATCAATCATTGACCCTGCATACTCTGCTTGAGTCTTCACTTGCCCGGCAGCGTTTAAAATACTCTGATTAAACAACTTCATCTTCGTTGCCCCAAACCCGCCTAGCACCAACGCCTGTCTGAAGTATTTTGCATTAGTGTCTAAATACCAGTTCCGCACGCACCCAAATTCACAAGCATGCCGATCCTTGGGTATCAAATTGTGGTATTTGAAGATATGCTCAAGGTGATCCCACTCCCATCAAGGGCTCTCTCATCAAGAGGTCTCCCATCAAGACTCCTCGTCCTATGTTCCCGGCAGTCAAGCACCCTTTTCCCAAAGATTCTCCGCCTGTCAGATCGCGTTTCTTACATGGTCTTGGGGGAAAGAAACAGAGTCACCCTCTTGTCCCATGCCCTATCAAGATCCCTCCTGCCAATGCCACTCCCGTAAAAGTCCCCCCACCCCTGCCACCAAAGGACCCATGGGCCGGCTGACTCTGGGAATGGGTGGTGCAGGTAGTAAATGGGAAAAAAATTAAGCTGGTTAAAAAGAAGAAGAAGAAGAAGAAGGGGGGTAGGAGGTATAAAAAGGATAAGGGCCCACCAGGTCCTCCAGGCGGTGGCAGTGGAGGAGCAAGTTCGTTCCTCAGGGAAGAAAGGAAGAACTCATGGGATGTCGCTACGCCCCCCAAAGGTGCCCCAGGGCGGATACAGTGTTCCCAACCGTCCCGTCCGGAGTGCAGGGCCCTGGCGTCCAATAGTCCCGTCCGTCCCGGGCGGGGTTGGTATGGACGGCCGGGCAAGGCGTCCGTCCTCGATATTAACTGCAGGACTGTAGGTTGACGGCCGGGCCCTGCAGTCTTTCTGGAAATGGGAAGTTCCGGTAGGTCCTGGCCGTCTTTGGAATTGACGGGTGTCATCAGGGTTCCGAATGGTCGGCGGAAGACTGTACTGGACTAGCTAGTCCAGTCGAAAGTCAAGTCTAGTCTAATGGTGGAAATTAGACCGACTGGACAGTCAGGATTATCGAAACCGACTCGACCAGGACTGGTCCGACCAGGCCTGCCAAGCAATAGGATATGCTATTTTTATCACAATATGTTACACTCAAATAAAGCCTTTCTTAACAAAACTTATTGTTTCCATGGATTATATGGTGGAGATAGTGCCTCGCTTTGATAAGGGGTGGTGAAAATAGGTTCTCAAGTATCGAACTATTTTTAGTGCCTTAAGTGAGTGATATTACATGACCAACTGCCACAATACGGGTATTCGGTGCGACTTATCCATCGGGTAATTGCATTTCCACCACATGCTATCCTCTCCAGGATGTTCTGTCAACCTGTATTGAGGGCCTGTTGATTTATACCGTGGCTTTAAAAATCTACTATAGCTGTATATCTATTCCCAGTGAGCGCTGGCCCGGGTGCCACTCCGACTCTCATGCAATCTTTTATAAAGACCGGTCTGGGACCAGTCCAAACCCGACCGGATCACCCAAGTTAGTCGGGTCCAGTCATCGACATCAACCAGGACGGGCAAGTCTGGTCCTGCCTCCAAGACTTGACCGGTCGGACTATTCGGAACCCTGGGTGTCATCTGCAGGGCCCGGCCGTCCTGAGTGAGGACGGGCGTCACCTGTAGGTATTTCATAAAAATACTGTAAAAATACTTTCGATTCGCTATCTCCGTCAGCTTATAATAGGTTTCGTTTGGCAGGTTAATAGAATTGCGTGTATCGGTTAATGAGATTTAATAACGTCCTGATGGCTGATCTTATCCCGCATAGGAAAGCACTAACCCTTTTGAAGACTTCTAGGCAGTAGATTCGGAGATAGCAAACGACAGGAGTTTTTACGGTATTCATAATGTGTGATTGCTCTATCCGCTTAGCTGTTGCTTCATACATTTGATAAGAGAAGAAAATATGCTTGGGGATTTGGAGGACAGAGCGGTAATATTAGGCGGGGATCTGGGGTAGGTTCCGGGTGCCCAGAACTGGGATCAGATATGAGTGCACAGCTTGGTTGATTGATGAGAAAATTTGATACCTGATACCCAAATATGATGATAGCGTTGTAATAAAGATGTTTCGTTTCTTCCAGCACAGACTCCCGGCTTGGAAATTTAAAAATAGCAGTTCAACTGAGACACCTGTAGGGCCCGGCCGTCCGTCACGGGCATGGGTTAGGACGGACTACAATTTGGCGTCCGTCTCGCCCAAGGGCCGCAAATTTGGCGTCCGTCCTGTCCTAGGCAAAAGACGGAGGGACTGGACGCTTGGGAACACTGGGCGGATACCGGGTCCGGTGGCCGAGTTCGATAGATCCGCTCGGGAGGATGTTGTGAAGAGGGTTGGTCGCCTTGGCCACAAGGACATTATTATTCATGTTCTTCCTCAGAGCGGAAGAGGATGAAGCAGAGGCGGAGGCGGGTGGGTATGTATATGAGGACGAGTACAAGTCCGCCTGGGATGAAAGTGACGCACAGGAATGGGATGGAGAATTGAAAACCAGAGAATTCAGCACAGGCTGGGACGGGGAGGACATTCGGGGGTACGATTTCTTCGCTACCACCAGAGATGAGTTTGCGCGCCTGCCGAGACGGAGTCTAAGGGGTTCAGTCATTCCTTCTCCGGCACCGCCTCCTCCGTCCACGAGTACTCTTGAGTTCTTCACATCGCCAAAGATACGAGACAATGGATACCCACCACCAACCAGCCCCGGGCACTCGCTTCTTATCCCCCCTGCTACGCCTCCCCCGCTCACGACTACCTCTACCTCTACTATCACTATCCCCCCCAGCAAGGCCTGGATACCTTCTCGGAACTGCAAACGTCAGACATTACTACGTCCATCCTTCCAGCACTTCCCACACTCCCAACACTGCGCGTTGTTGAGACCCCCCCTCCAAAGACGGAGCCAAAGAAACTCAAGCCAAAGCCAAAGCCCAAACCCCCCAGACGCAGACCCAAAGAACAAACAACACTTGTATCAGAACACCCTGGTCTGATCACCTTCTGGGATCATCGCGATCGCCGTAATCTTATTACTATTTTGGATCGTGGGCGGGCGGGAGGAAGGCTTTAAGGCCGCTGAAAAAGCTGAGGGTGAGGACTGGCGAAATGGGTTTAGGAGGAGTGTCGAGAGGGTCCTGTATGATGAGTATGAGGCTATGTGATTGGTTTTAGTTTAGTTCTAGTGGGGGTGGATGGTACACTTGTACCCTGATTTTGTACGCCACTGGAAACTACCTTATATAATGCTCGCCAGAACCTGACCTCCGCACGCGATTGCGTGTTGGTGTAGCGTATACGTTAGCATTCTGATGACACGCAGACTCTTGAAGGCATATTCGAAGTGCTCGCACTACCGGTACTGTGGGCTCAGAGTCTTTCAAGCAGGGCATCTAGCCTGGTTGAAGGGTGATTTTTGGGTTGCAGAGTTTGAGCTGACCTGTCAGCCCCATGTGCGAAAGGCATTACACACACCAAAGTTCCTCAACTCCAGGGCTGAATGCCTCATGTTGCTACTCAAGAACTTCCAGTATCGTGGGGGCTCGTGAAACACACTCTCCAGCAGCCCAGGATAGGATTAGTTTGCCAAGTTAACGGAGCTGGAGATCCTAGTTGACGTGTATTGTAGTCACTCAATTATTTTAAAACTCTGATCAAGTAGAATACAGTGTTCCCAACGGTCGGCAGTCCCCATAGGGCCTGGAGAACAGACCGCCAAGAGCCTGGGACCGGACTGGACTGGCAAAAGGTTTGCCGTCTTCCCGTGCGAAATCTAAAAATGCAGCTTATGAGGGAGAATGACCGGCCGGACAATCTGACGCAATAATATGTAGAGTGAGAATCAAGACTGCAGGTTATGTTGTGGGAATTGTAGTCACCAGCGGGGACTGTTGGGGACGATTGGGGATTTTATTGCGAGGATAATGCGCAGGCAACGGTCAACCGGTCGAACTAGACTAGGGCAAAACTAAAAGGGTACTGGGGAGAATCAAAAACTTCATTCGCTCGTCCTCCTCCAAAACTAACTAACCAAACATAAGTCTATATAAGAAAAAACTCTCTCCATCATTCTATCGTCTGCCACACCTATCAATCTCTCCTTCATGCGTAATCCCCTTCTGCCTGTCGATCTCCGTACTCTGAACAAAGGAAAGACATAACCAAAAAACCATTCCATCTATCCTTCCGTCTATCCTTCCGTCTAGAACAAAGGAAACAACTATCCGCTTCTGTGAACTCTGACAGATTTGAGGTGACGACCTGTAACGGGGGCAACTACGGTACCTATAGTATAAAGAAGCGCCAGGGATGGGATAGTGGGGGATTGCAGGCAATGGGGGGTGATCGCAATTATGGCATCCCATTTCTACTAGTTCTACCTGAATCCGAACAAACAATCAGAACATAGGTATAAGAGGAAATAATGGATCATAATAGTATTTATTACTATTGTATAAGTCTGTTTTCTGTGGGTAAGCTACTATTGTCTAAGCTAAGTAATTCTTTAGCGTTTAGTATATTCCACAGTTGACCCGCCCTAACGAAAATCTGACGGCATGTCAGTTACTAAACCAATCCCACGTGATGTCAGATAACTAATAGCTGACACTAAATTGAAACCCCAACCAGCAACACCTTGATTCCACTTTATAACTACCACTTCCCTTGAGTTCTCACAACCGGATAAAATTTCTCTCCAGCACCTTTAATCCTGATTCCACCACACACCATCAGTCTCTTCTATACCAACCACCACCACTCTAAAGGATGGCTCATGAACACGTCAAGACAGCAGATATTGCCCAAGCGCCGTCTCAGGATACCAAGCAACAGCAGTGTTACACTGGCTCGGCAGAGTCTGCGCCGAGCATACTGGATAGGCCACCGCTCGGACTAGGTGCCAATTATTATCTTACTGAAGGGCTAGAGGGTGTTGAAACCCAGCACTACCGGGGTACAGAGTCATTCATGACTGCTATTAATTTGCAGAAAATTCAACTTCATTCTAGTAATGCCGGCCAGTACGCAGTTTTTTCTCACATAACACCACACCAGCTTGCAACCCTTGATGATTTTCGCACCACGCACTGCAAATCCCTCCGCTTCCTCTACTACGAATACGAAGAAACTTTGATTGTCAGAATTATGCCTGGGAATTCACACGAATTAAGTTGCAGCGGGTTTGAAATCGCGCTGTATCAAAAGCTTACTCAGATGGCGCTGCTGCATGAGCTGCTCAATACACGTGGGAAAACATATAAAGGAGTAGGCTGTGGGGGAGAAGCTGATTCTTCATTTAGACCCCTCTCAACTCGTCCTTTAAGCACTGATTGGCCAACCCTTGTTGTTGAGCATGGAGTTTCCCAATCACTTAAGGGCTTGAGGGGTGATGCCAGCTGGTGGTTGACAAGCTCGAACGGGCAGGTGAAGAATGTTCTTCTATTTTCCATCTCTGAGAAGAACAGAAAGATACAAATTGAGCAATGGGAGATGAGCGCTGGCCCTGATGAACAAATTACTGGTGGAAAGCAGGATCCTGATCAGATGAGACCCGAATGTGTCAAGGAAATCGAGATCAGCGAAACCGATGCTGCAGGTGCTGTTTTAAAGCTCAGCTTTGCAACGCTATTCCTGCGGGAACCTGTCACCGGAGAAAAGAATATTTGCTTCGAAACCGAAGATTTGGAGAGGTATGCGTCCTATGCCTGGGGACAGCTCCCCAGCCCAAAGCCTATCCGAGTCTGTCGTCCTCCTCAGTCTCCTGCCATGCGCCGGGGCCCTCACTTGTCAACTGCCATCTCTAGCTGTCAGCTGTCGAGTCACCGCGGTTTTCACTTGTGCTCCCCCATCTCCCTCCGTCCTCAGTCCACTCACCATGGTTTCCACTCGCCTCCTACTATCTCTCGGGTTCCTCTGTTGAGCTACAATGATTTTTACTTCTGTTCTCACCTCTCTAGCTATCCTTGGTCCACTCTAGCCGTTCCCTGCCAGCGCGTGCCAGCTCCTCTAGTACTACGGGTGCCCCTGCCCTCAACTACTCGGCCTGGCCGTGTATTGCCTGACTTACTCTGCCTTGCGGTTCTGGGTGTCCTACGGGTTCGACGACCGGGATTCGCTACATCTTCGTTGTCTAAACAGAACCTGAGCTCTTGGATCTCTTCTGGGTAGGCCCTTGAGTGCTCTGAGAACACTGTGTCTAGAGTGGCTTCTATTAGGAGTTCCTCTTCACCCAAATTTAGTAAGTCAGCTATACCCAACTCAGGCTCTCATCCTCAGTTAATGTTGATTGTGCTAACTTATCAAGAGGTTTAAAGCTGAGTGAGCAAAAGTTTTTAAATTGCAGTTTTGGGTAAATGAGGTTTTGGCAGTTATTTGGTCCGGATTTAGGGGGAATCAGGGGGACCAGTTGGAGTTGGGCCACGCTGATGGTTGATTTTCTTTTTCTGTTTGCATAAAAGTTTCTGCTTACTTTAAATATCTCTCCTCAATTCATATCTTTCATTCTTCTATCTTTGAGGTCCACAAGTCTCCCTAGCTCTTTGAAAGCGACGGGAAGCCAGAGACAGCCGATCATTCCACTCATTTTAACTTGAATTGTAGTGACTCAATTCTTTTAAAACCCGGCTCAACTAGAACCGTAAATTAGGTAGAGTATTGGAGAACATGGGAGTTGAGGCAGTGGTGCGTTTGGGTAAAAGGCTAGGTGCAGCGGAGAAGTTGTGGGATGATGCTGGAACACGTGGTAGAGGTACTACAGGTTTGGAACTAAGGTTAGCTAAGAGACGGAACAACCAATTGTCACTGTGCTAGTTCAGCAAATCAGGCAAATGTAGCAGGAACATTTGGGAATGGAAGAACTCTGTGTGTAAACGAAACAGAGGTAAGGGATTAAGGGATGCATTGTTTTGGAAGATGTTTCAGGATGTTATGTGGAAGGAAGGAGATGGTGATCGAATAGGCTGTGGAGAACTTGGACGAAGATGAAGGAATGCTTTCTGTGTAGTCAACTTTGTGTATATATAGGACATCGCTGGCGATGTTGAAAGAAAAAGGACCCAAGCTACTACCGACTATGATAGCCTATTTTTGAGAAAAACAACAGGAGAATTCCATGTTCCATTTCGCCTGTATTCCCATTTATCCTCCGCTCTCTCCGCCGACTAATGCGGGCTATATATGCGGATCCTCAGGTCTTGTGTGCTGGGCCAGGTATGCCGAGTCCTCCACTCTAATTCACAATGTGTCACAAAGGAGACTTGTAACAAAGAATCAACAAGATAGAAAAGGTGCAATTGAAATATCCGGGCAGAGTGATAGCCGGTCCAGCTTAAACATGAAACGTTAAATCAGGGGAATCACCCGGAAACTACAGTTCGGTGACAAATGTTATCGTTACTTACCCTTTTTACACTAAAGTTTACCATTTTTGCATCCACGAAACCGTATGATTTCCACAGCAATTAAGTATCTAAGGGCCTAAAGTACTAGAGGCATATCTTGACTTCACTAAACTGAAATTTCAACAAGATCATGCCCTTGCTGTGTCATTGGTGGGCTGGAGAAAATTGCAATTTTGTGGTTAAGTACAGGGGGTGAATTCATAAGGCATCGTCTGCAATTCTTATGTCCAACGGCTGTCCACCTGTATAATGGGCACGGACGCGGAGAGGAGGGAGCCGTAGATCATTCCACGTAGTGCATATTTCCACCTCTCTCTCAAAAAGAGCAACAAACACCGACATCATTCAGCGCTAGACTTCCAAAGCTGGCTACTTTTCAAGATAATGCACCGAAGTTACCCCCGAGTGCTTAGATAAACCGTGTCTACAGTGCCGACTCCTACCAGCGTTCGCAAACGGCCAGTCGTGTCAGGCTTGGGTTTAGGGCGGCCGGCCTGTGGGCCACACTCTGGCTTTCAGGGCCTATCGGACCGGGCCTGGCCGGACTGGAGATATCTGCAGGCTTTCAAGTGATAAGATGTGATTGCGATAAGATAAGTAGATGAAACGCCAAGAGTTACGGCCACCAAAGACCGGATCAACGCGCAACCGAGGAGGAAACTTTCTTTTCATTCACCCTTGCTCTCATGATCGTACTCATAACTAACGTGAGAACAGCGCTCCCCCACCCCATTCGTATGAAAACCAAAAAATATATTAAAAACGTAAATACATAGTAGAATACCTAGTAGAAATTAATATTCGATCTGGGGAAATTTCTTTATGTGGTATTGAAAGGGCAATGTAATAAGGAGAGTTCCGTTGCCGTCGATCATGGGCGAATGGTTGAGGGCCTGTTTAGCGACCGTTTCTACTGTGAAAATGGCCTTCTCTCCGTTTTGAAAGGGAAGGGAAACGGCGATTTGTATGGGGGAACGGAACGGAGCTGTTCCATCCAAACAGGCCCTAATTTTGTCAACGTGTGTTGGAAATAGCGCAATAGTGAAGCTCTATACCGAAGGCTTAGGAAACGACGAAAACCATAGAGAGTTACATCCTACCTAAGGGACCGGAGAGCAGGCTATTTATGCTGCGCAATAGGAATACATGTCCACAGTAGAAAAGAAATCTAAGGTAACAAAAACAAGATGAAAGCAATATGATGCGCATAGAATTACATCAATGATTAACCGATTGAATAGTGAATGAAATGAAAGATCCAAAGCGAATGAGTTGAGCATATACTCCGACGGCATTGAAGTGAGACTAGTATGAAGTAGGAAGTGTTGTCGTACTCAAGCGCGTAGAGAGTGCATATCCGAAGGTATAATTTCAACAACGTGCTATCCATAAATCGAGTGATAAGAGAAAGCAAGAAACTACCTCCCCTCTGTCTACCCGGATATCTAAAACCTATCAGAATATTATTATTTTTAAATGGTGTGGCTCAACCCCGAAAAACCAACAGATATCTGCGGGCATTTTCAGATATCTGCGGGCATCTTCAGATATTTGGCGGCATCTTCAGATATCTAGCGGTATCTTCAGATATCTGGCGGCATCTTCAGACATCTGCAGATGTCACCCACACATTAACAAAATATTGACTTGTCACATGGAATATACCGAAAGCCTACAGGCACCGCCAGGCACCCATGAAGCCTGGCCTACGAAGCCCAGGTCTGTCTCACACTGGCCTGGCCTGGCCGGACTGAAAGCCTGCCGGCTATCTGCAGGCCGACCTAGCCGCTTTGCGAACACTGACTACTACTCGATTCGCTACCGTGATGTTGCGGCGACGAGAGATTGAAGTTGGAATTTGCTATTTTCAGCCTGATGGCCGTTCACAAGTGATCAGTGCAAGCTCGCTTTTCGCACCAATTGGGAACGAGACTGCCTTTCGCAAGGGTTGTTCCTCAATTTACCGGTGTTTGAATCCGGCCAATTATGTCTGGAATCCCTAGTCTCTGAGTACGGTCCCCTTCAAAAGCCGCCAAGCAACCGTCTGGGCCAGGCAAAGTAAGGGAGTGGTTCAGTGTTTGGGTGGCTGCGGCTTTGGATATGATTGCTCTTTTTCAACGTTGACTACCGGTAGCCCTTTAAACTTCTTTAGTGCCAGGAAACCGACTTGAGTGGAAATTGTCCCCTCGGGCTCCCTCACTATCTTAGCTCCTTTTAGCCAATCAGCACAAATTGAAAGACCGCCTTTGCCATCGTACCCCGAGGACCTAATGTGATCATTGGCGTTGTTGGCACTTGAAGTGCCTTGTGCCAGAATGTGGTGAGATTAGCCGAGGGCACAACCTTGAACAATTCTATTGTCGTAGGCCAGTTTGTGCAATTGAGAAAGGAAATATTGGAGTTCTTCAGCCCAGTCAGAACTTACAAGGATGCAAATGGGGGATATTCAATGTGAATTGGGCTTGTAGAGAGTTTCTCCTTTCCTTCTTCTTCTTACAAAGTCATTTTATTGGTACATATATTGCCTGGGCACTACATTGTGCGGTGCCGGGCACATCGATTTGGAGGGTTGTGCAATGGCAACTCTCGTGACAACAACGCTAGTGATCATAATTGTGCATTTCCCTCACCCCCCTTATCTTAGTCCGAGACTTATTAACCACTTAGTACAGTAATGTCGGACGCTTGGCCTTTCTTTAATTTTCGATAAGTGTCATGGGCCGGGTAGCTAGTTTCATAGCCTCACAAAATGGCAGTCACGGTGGATAAAGGTTCGTTTGTTAGTTAGTCGGGATCGTGGATTTTCCTTTGTCGTTGTGAATGGTTTGTTTTTCATCGTCGTCGTCTTCTTTCTACGAGCTGAACATCGGGGTTTATCGAAACCGCCAGTGTTTGTCTTTCGTCTTCAATTATCGGTTTTAGTTTCTTCTCTTTTCTCTTGCTGGTGATCTTCACTAGTACCATATAGTCAAGATTGCCAATACCCACAAAAGAATGCCTCCCGTGGAAGAGCCACGACAGTACCTGGCATTATCCCTTCGTTCGATGCCGAACTTCAGGACATTTTAGCGTTGCCATAGTGTGGCAGTCAGCAATGGCTAGTCAGTAATAAGCTAGTATATTGCGCGTTAGCAAAAGTAACCGAATTTGGGGCTGGAACCTCGTAATCATGGCCAGCGCTAGATACCACTCGAGTACTACTAGCTTATTTGGGTAATCGTGATAGGGAAAGCATTATTTCAGAAGTGGTGTAGTGCTCAGGATGCCGCATGATCTGTACTGTTCAGCATTGTCATGACGTACTGTAGATTTACTCCCAGATACTAAAATACAGAAGGAGGCTAGCTAGGAGATAAACAAAATAGGTCGTGATGGGCACCGGAAAAATACCCTGTCAGCCGTGGACCGACCGCACTTCGCAGAACGCTAAGCAGCCATGAATTTCACAAGGTAAGGGAGACCGTAGTTAACACAATTATTCCTAACGTTGCGCTCTTTACTCGTAGTTACTTCAACCAATCGTTTCCACTACTGTACTCGAGTACTCGAGTACTCGAGTAGAGTACCAGCCGTGCCCGCACTTAGCGCGAGTGCCGGAAAACGAACGAAGGGATGGTTGGATTTGGGAGTAAGGGGGCGGGGTTGCGGTGGTTGGTGGTGGAAGGTAAGGGATTTCTCCGTTTCTGCTCGTCCTCCTAGCGGCGTTCCGGATATGCAAAATGAAAATGCGGTATGATACAACAACCAAATGTTGATTTATCTTGGTGTCGTACTCGGATGTCTATCGTTACCTTTCTGGTCATATCTATCCGATTGGCGCAACGCTAAAAGTTTGAGAAAACCGGAAGGAATTAAGGGATGGCTGCAGTTCAAAACTGGCGCAAAACTAGTCCCTACTACTACAGGAGTGGTATCCCGGGGAGGGAGATTGCGTAAATATGTTGCAAGGAAGTTCAATCTCATCGAACTCATGACCACATGGGAAGAGCCTTTCCAAATCGACTAAAGTACAGTAGTATCAAAGCTCACCGGCCATTATTCCGCCAGTTTCACAGGCACGGCTTAGCACCCTTCCCACTGTTCCTACTGTTGGCTGGTCCTTCTATAAATACCCTTCCATCCCTCTACCCCAAGTTGACCCTACATACTCGAGTAACCTGCACTTCTTGCCTGCCGTGGGCCCACCATTTTGTCTCTCCTCCTTTCCAAATCTAAACCGACAACGTCTTCTGTTCTCTGCATTGTTGTTAAACCATTGCTCTTTGCCTGCATTGACTCAACCTTCCCATTCAACCGTCACTTTGCCCTCTGGTTTCCTATCGTTGGTAACAAGGGAGTTGGAACCACTATCGTTGTGGTATTTCTTCCTGAGGTGACTTAGTGTCTGGTTGATTTGGGCAAGTTTGTTTCTTTTGTAAAGGGGCTTTTTCTTCTCTTTCAATCCACTGCGCGAAGACCAAGGTAAGTCTATACACACTCCCAATGAATTGTCATTTCTAACATGTAGCTAGAATTATTGATTGTGTGAGAGAGAAGAAATATCACACATAGCTGACCATTTTATTTGCCATACGGGTTATCCGTGCTGGTTTAACCAATACGAGCGTAATACAAGCGTGTTTGGATTAGCCCTCAAAGTCAATATTCGTGTCAAGGCTAGGTTAGTCTACAGGTTATCCTTTTTTGCAAATAGTGCAGCTTACAGTTGTAATAGGATGAAGAAACCTATTGGTCGGAAAGTCCCTCGGGGACGGACCCTGTCGGGTCAGCCCGGTCGTATTGTTCGGCCGCCCTATACGACGGATAACCTGCGTGCGCCTGGACAGCCTCCTGAATCCATTCAGTTAGACACTACGCTTTTCGATGCTATGGCCGAACGACGCAAGTCTCCAAGGCCACTCAAGAAGATGGCACGCAAGGGAACCCGTCGCACCGTCATGCAGAATGACACAGAGTTGGAGAACTGGCTGAATTTTCGCTTGCACCTGACAAAGAGTGAGCAAGGTGCTTGTGAGGAAGCGAGGCAGAATGGGGAAGAATCCTTTCGCGTTACTCAGGGCTCTGAAGGTGAATAATCTTTTTTCCTTTCTATTGCTCGACTACCCAAGTACATGATGATCCCTGATCATCCATTTTTATCTAAGCAGTCCTGTTGGTGGTTATGAGAGGAGAGGTTGCTAATGTAATGTGCTTGCCTTTAGGTAGTATAGTGGAAGTCTTTTTCAATATCGATATCGACACCCATGCACCTCAGACGAAACTCGATGAACTCCAAGATCTCACTCTCTCCGAAGTTGAAACCACTAGCGAGAACTATCTGCCGATCCAAGTACCTCCAGGCGGCTTTTATCTAGCTCTTGACTGTAATCTTAAGCGCATTTTCGTTTTATTCTCTGACCCATATTCCCTCCTTTACGGTCCCGAGGTCGGAAAAAGTGTTCAAACCCAATTCCGGGAAAACATAACCGACTACGCAAGCATCAATCCCCCTTCTGTTCCGAATAGCAGACGGCACAAAGAGTATGAGCAATGGCTGCTTGAAAACCCTGATCTCTGCTTCCGTCCGGAATCGCGCTGCGGGGTATTTCATTGGGGCTTGTGGACGGAAAGAGGTCACGAATCGCGGGGGCCTGTGATCACACCTGATACCAATCAGGTTGGTGCTCGAGTGCGTGCCCATCAACATGACCTGTTCACCTCCTTCCGCAACATCTCCTATCTTAAACGGTTCCTCTTGGGCGCAATTGAAAAGTCCCAGCGTGACGAAATGCAGAACACAATTCAATCATTACGCCCTCGCTATAAGGAGCCATGGTGTAAGTCTAATACAGAATGTTTTTCCCTACGCGCATGCTTGGTCAATCTCCTTACACAGCCACATCTGGATTGCGGCGATGTGGAATGGGCAATGCTTGCGCCATTCGGAAACTTTACTGGCGCCGAGTTCTGTATTGCCGATATCGAACGCCGTTTTGTTTTTCAGGAAGGAAACATAGCCGGGATACGGGGCCGGAGGCTCGTTCATTTTACACGAAAATGGGTCGGCTCTCGCATCTCCTTGGTATCTACCATGCACAGCGCCCTTATGCGACAATGCGGAGAAATGCATGATTCTGGAGATGGCGCTTCTGGGAATGTATCTGGCGTAGCTGGCCAAGACAAACTGGAGCAGAAAAGGGCTAAGCGGAGGTCAGCGAGGGTGGCAAATTTGAGGGCTCGCATAGGTGTAAAGAGCAGCAGGATTGGCTCCTTCCGGAATTAGCCTGCTTTTTTTCCTTCTTGGTGGTTTCGGATTGTATGGGCGGCCTCCGGCTGCTTTTCTTGTCGCTTTTATCTATTACTGTATTATCTGATAAGCAGTTGTCTGGTTCTGTATGTTTCAATTGAATCCTATCCAAGTATTCTCCCAGCCCCCGAGTCTACGAGATTACCATTCTTCCTTGCTTTCCTCACCTCGCGTCCTTCGTTGCCCACCCACCACCCAGACTCCCATGCATCCTCATTGTCACATGGGATACAGCGGCAGTAACAATCTCCCCTGGCAAGGGCAGCGGCGCACCAAAACCTCCGGCAGTGGAATCAGCGAACCCAGCACCAGGTGGGGGACAATAGTTTCTGTATTTCCTTTTGGCGTTGTTTATCAAGGGTCTACTTTGTTCTTCCTTTCCTTTCCTAGCTATCTATCTTTAATATATGGTCTCCGGCTTTGGAAAATTAGCATCACATAATCACTGTGGCCCATCAAACAGACTCAAACGTGTAACCTTTATCAGTACACATAACCCTGACCCTCTTGCTACCAATGGCCCTTTCCAGCTCGTAGCATCCCACTTGGAGAATATCACACGCACCTCCGGCTGCTCCGTAACCCTCCCCTGGCCAATGCTCCGCCGAATAAAGCCAGCAACGATCTCGCGGTAGAAATGAGAGTTATCCGGCAGGGCGTAGAATACCACCCTTGTGACTCCGTGGATGTCGTAGCGGCGGAAGTGCTGCGCTCACCCACTGTAAACAAGAACCGAGTGACGGTCTGTGAAGAAATGTGACAGTGCGCGCGCGACTGAGGAGACCGGCGTTTCTTCCGAGATGGCACCGACGGAGATAGGGGTGTTGTGGAGGTGGTTCCGCATTTGGACAAGTCAAAGTAACTCGGTATGAAGATTAATATACTTGTGGAGGTGTTTCGGGGGAGTGAGGGTGGGACTTCTTTTGTGAAAAAGTCGAAGTGGGCGTCTGGGTCTGTCGCTGAGGTTGGGGGATCCATTCTTGTGAATGTCTGTAATATGGGAGTTAGTAAGGGGAACTGTTGGGTTAGGAGCGGGAGGGGGCATTGCCTGTCGAACTTGAACCCCCAAATCAATCATGGACCCTGCATACTCTGCTTGAGTCTTCACTTTCCCGGCAGCGTTTAAGATACTCTGATTAAACAACTTCATCATCTCCGGTGTCACGAACCCGCCGAGCACCAACATCTGTCTAAATACCAGTTCCGCACGCACCCAAAGTCACAAGCCTGCGGATCCTTGGGTATCAAATTGTGGTGTTTGAAGATATGCTCTAGGTGATCCCAATTTTGCATAAGCAATGCTTCGGCTTGATCCACCACCAGAAATTCTATACTGGAGAGGAAATCGTAGGCGCGCTTTTTTGCCGGTCTCATCACCACTAGTCATACGCAACCCAAGCGGTGAGGCGAGGATTATATCGGAGTTGCAGAATTGACTAAAGTATCTGAGAGTTTTCCGAGTTAATTTTAAGCCTAATCTGAAGAGGTCGTCGTGGTTTCCGCCAAAGAGAGCACGGAGGTCTTCGGGCTTGTTGGGGCTAATCCTCTACGCATCCGGGGGTGTGTAGTATGTATCTTGAAAGCGGTTTCTATTTTCCTAGAATAGTTGGCAACGTGTTAGGTAATCGAGGGAGGATGAACTTGTTACTCTGGTTGTAGTATGTCGACTAGTGCATTTATTACTTCCACGCAAGCGTTTCGTGTTGGTAGTATGAAAAGGATTTTGGGCCTTGTGAAGCCTTGATCTCTGAGCTCTATTTCCTCGTCCGTAGCCTTTGCTAGGCGGGCATTATTCTTTAGGACTCGGTCTCGGGTCCTAAGTTTTGATTGGTATAAAGATGATCTAGTACATGGGTGGGAACATACTTTAGGACATGGTCTGGCGCATGCAAGGAATACATCCCTCCGTAACTCTTTAGCATTGCATAGTGTTCGTTCGCTATAAAAAACATCCACATAATTGAAGACAAGCGCCCCTAATGACTTCTCTAGCGGCGTCGGTTCTTCAGCGACCAGCTTCTTCAAATTCAGGTCTTTTAGGCCTTCAACCCTTCTTCCACCTGTGGTTTGCTCCGAGCCTCCGGGAATGGATAATTAGGCATTCCCAAGTAGTCTAGATTTAGGCAGCTTAGTATCCTTCCATTTACCTTGTGAAGGGGAATATATGGAAGCCAATCTAGAAGGTGAGCGACTAGCAAGATGTGATTCAAATGGGTCGGATGGATCCTCGTTATCTAAGCCTAAGTCTATAGCCTCTTCCTCAGGCTCTTCCTCTTCCTCAGGCTCATTTGCTAAATCTTCACCGTCTTCCAAGATGATCCCATCCTCTTCGGTTTGTGTGTGATCAAGTTCTCGGCGTTTAGGATTACATTGATTAGACTAATTTCTCGTTACCGGAGATTGGAGTAGGAGGTTGTAACGCCTCGCTGCTACTATGTTATCTTTGGATTGCGATTCGGGGTAGTCGCTACCTAAGGCTTCCCCGGAGTCTTCGCAATCGTGCAGTGCAGGATCATCTGAAGTTTCAGGATTATAATCTGGAGCTCCTGCTTCCGGAATTCAATTGCACAATTGTCAGGGCGGTCCCCAATGGCAAAGAGGGGTCAGGCGATCATATAGTAGAGCTAATTGATAGGAAAAACGTACTTCTTTGGTCGATTTTCAGTTCTAATCGAGGTTCTTCCTTGATCTCTCCCTCCTCGACCACCTCTACCGCCTGTGCCTCCTCGGCTTCCTCCTCTTCTTTGAATCTCCCCTCCGCCTCTGCCGTGCCTTCTGGATCCGGGCGGCATGTAGGGGTTCTGTTGGTTTTTTTACAGGATCGTTTGTCAGTAACCTTGTAGGAATTGAACGAGTAAGTTCTGTAGGTCTCTAATATCAAAAGTCAAGTTCCCGTAAGGGTTGTAAGAGCGGGTAACTGGGGAGTAGGGCTTGCCCTGCCAAGCCAACCCAGCTTCCCCACAATAGACGCGGAAGAAAAAAGAGTTGAGGCTCTGAAAATTGCCCCACCATCAGTCAATTTCGTCGAAGCCAGCCAACCTACCCCGCAGCCACCCCCCGTCCATAATTGCTACCCACTAATCGGCTTTGCCCAGCATTGCCGACAAAGATTCATACATCCATCTCGCTCGACCGCTTCCTATCGCCAGTGTTCCACCGGCCCAGGCCACTACCTCGCCTTTGAGTGTTGTTATTGATGCCTATCTTGGACCACTCGTTAAGGAGGAATGACGATCGGGAGAGAGTTATTGGAACGCTTTTGGGTGTGAGGAATGAGGATGGGGCAGAAGTTGAGATCAGAAATTGTTTTACGGTCAGGCATAACGGGATTCAAGAACAGGTAGGTCTCCGGAAATCGCCATTTTATGGAATTTAAACTGATGGATGATGTGGTGAAGGTTGAGGTAGATATGGACTACTACAAGACCGTGTTAGGGGCCCATCTGAAGGCAAATCCCAAGGAGGTCCTCATTGGAGGGTATGTTTGAGCAGGATAGATGCTCCTAGGTGTTAGGCAAGCCTTCCAATGGGTTAACCCGGGCTCAAAAAAGGCCGACCCGACCCGGCCCAAGCCCAGCGAATGTTGAGCCCAACCCGGCCCAACCCAACAAAGGAAAGCCCGGGTTGACCCAACCAACCCAACGAACCCATTGTGCATGTTTTAAACGCTTTGATTGGGCGGAGTGCTCTTCGTGGATTGAATGAACGCGTATAAGATGGGCTCCGGGATTGCTCGTTCCATGAGACTTTTGATACCTCTGGGAACAATATATACATTGCCAATATCTATTACACAAAAAATAAATATTTAGTCATCACTCCCGGGTCTTGTATATGTTGGGTGTGTGGATGACTTACTCGATATTGTCTGAAATAACCAACTTTCCGTTTGGAGACTCCGGAGGTCCCCAAACCCAGGAAGCCGGACGGGGGCTGTTCCTTTTTTGTCGTGCCTGATGCACAGCAGGCTGAGGATTTCGTGGGGATAGGCGATCATTGTCTAACTCAACAATCTCCGAGTAATCGGCAGTACCAAGCTCAGACTCTATGGTTTCTGAGCGAAGGAATTCAGGCAATGGACTTGATGTTCGCAGTATAGCTGGAGGACTAGAGAGGTAACTCTCAGTATTAGAAGAGAAACTCACCTTTCTTGAATGTGACTCCGCACAGGGGAGTAAAAGTAATGGAGTAAGTAAACCGAGAAAAAAAGGAGAATGTTGAGAGTTGGAAGAAAGATTCTGTGTTTGAAAGAGGCGCCCAAAATATATTCTAAACTTGCGACCGTAAAACTAAGATACCGGGAGAGTTCAAGACCACTCAAATCACCTTAAGTCGTACGCTTTTTTCCACACTATCTTCATTTGGAGAGCATTTGCCTTTGACCTTACTACATCCGGTAATGTAGTTCTAGTGAGCAAGGTGCTCGGACTATCGTTTCCCCAGTGATACGAACAGAAATGGACGATCAAAAGCTAAAAATCGAGGTGAAACATTCATTGGGTTCGTTGGGTGACCCGGGCCTGGCCCCCTCAGGCCCGGCCCGGCCCAGGGAAGCTATCGAGTGAGCCCAGCCCAATGAACCCGGCCCAGCCCAACGAAAGACCCGGGTTAACCCAACGAAGGCCCAACCCATTGGAAGGCTTGGTGTTAGGTGCCTTTCGATATAGCTAATTAATATACTCAGGTATGCTACCTCACCAGTGCCCAATCCTTTAAGCGCTCTTATCCAGAATCTTTATGCCTCTAATGGTGATGGCACCTTCCCCTACCCCGCCGTTCATCTTCCCATGTCTACCGTCCCCGGTCAGGACATCGCTATTAGGACTTATATATCGCCCGCTTTCGGTGTTCATCCACGCACTTGAGAAGGCGCTTGAGGAGGTTCTGGAAATGTTGGATAGAGTTAGTGAATATGTGGCTAGAGTCATTGTATGCTTCCCACCCTTAGGGTAGAAGTAAGAGGAGATGCTGACATTTACACTAGGCTGGCAACACCCAGGCCTCGGTTGCTATTGGGAAGTTCTTGATGAACACGCTTAGTTTGGCACCTAAAGTCTCACCCGCCGACGTCGAGAGAATATTCAACACTCATATCCAGGACGTCCTACTCGTGGCATACTTAGCAAACACTATCGGAACCCGGATCGATCTATCCAACAGGTTGGCGAGCGCCAACTTCGGAGCCACTACCCCCCTCCAGCCGCGGCTGCTACACGTACAAACACTACTACCACGAGCGCCACTCCTGCAGCTGGCAAAAAATATTAAATAAATCAATGTAAAAATGTGTTTCTTTACAGCAAAAAAAAAAAGAAGTATATCTTCCTCTCGATTGTAGGGTTATACACTATCTCCAGTTTACCTCCCTTCTGTTTTCATCCATGTTGAAAATGGGGGCTTTGGCAGGGGGACGGCTGGTGGGCAGGGTTCCGAATAGTGATGGGCACGATCAGATCATGATCGAGTTTTGCTCGATCAGCAGTCTGCTCGATCACCTCGATCATAGGGGTCTCTCGATCAGATCATGATCGAGCAGAGCATCCATGATCTGATCGATTTGCTCGATCATGGGTACTGCTCGATCATGCTCGACCATCATCGAGTATACTCGAGCATCTTGGCTCATGACCGATCACTCTACTAATCTTAGTGATTGGGTGATGCAATGAACTTATATAAAGGGAGTCTACCGGCAAACTAGATACCAATTCTTTTGGCCGGGCTTTACCTTGTTAGCTCCTCAACAAATTATCGAACAACAAACTATCATGACTGCTGACTTTATAATAAGGTCACCACTCCCATCGTTTCGAATCTATGGCAACTAGTCAATACCGCCAATGACTTTCAATAAATTTATTCAACAATAAGTAGGAGTCGAAACCTATCCGGGCTTCTACACACTCAGGATCAGCCACAAATTACCGTGATACATAAATGGACCATAGGGTATGGCTCTTCTATTCTTGTTATAACACGAGTGAAAATCCTTAGAATCCATATTGAATGAATATTTAATCCCTGATGGGCATAAAATCGATCATACTCGATGATGCTCGAGCAGTGACCATGATCGATCACTCGATCAGGGCTCCCCAGTTTCATCGATCATTCGATCATAGGGTCCCCTCGATCAGATCATGATCGAGCATGGCCCCCATGATCTGCTCGATCATGATCGTGCCCATCACTAGTTCCGAATAGTCCGACCAGTCAAGTCTTGGAGGCGGGACCGGGCTGGCCAGTCCTGGTGATGACGATGACTGGACCCGACTAACTTGGGTGGTCCGGTCCGGTTTGAACTGGTCCCAGACCAGTCTTTGTGGGGGATCGCATAAGTCTGAATGTCACCAAGCCCAATACTCGCTAAGAATAGAAGTATAGCTATACTAGGATCTTAAAGTCGCTTGGCACGCTATGAATCAACAGCCCCTCAATAGAAGCTGATATAATATCCTGGAGAGGATAATATGCGGTGGAAATACGATTACCTGATGGATAAGTCGCATCCAATACCGGTATTGTGGCAGGTGGTCATGTAATATCACTCACTTAATGCACCAAAAATGGTTCAATACTCAAGAACCAATTTTCGCCACCCCTAATCTAAGCGAGGCACTATCTCCACCATATAATTCATGGAAAACACTAAGTTTAATTAAGAAAAGCTTTATTTGAACGTAATATATAGTGATAAAAATAGCATATCCAATTGCTTGGCAGGCCTGGTCAGACCAGTCTTGGTCAAGTCGGTTTCCATAATCCTGACTGTCCAGTCGGTCTGATTTCCACCATTGGACTAGACTTGACTTTCGACCTGACTGGCTAGTCCAGTCTAGTCTTCCGCCGACCATTCGGAACCCTGCTGGTGGGTAATGATACTGGCGCTGGGTCTTGTATTTACTTGGTGATTCAGGGCCTCATGTGAATTTTCAGATAATTGTTGAAACGACTGTTGCTGTATTGATAGAGAGAGAGAGGGAAACGTGGGGGGTGACCCCGGCTATGTAACAAGAAAAGATGCAGTCACGATTTCCCCAGTTCACAGAGCCTCACTCGCTCCCGCATCACCGCCACATCGCCGCCGCATTATCAGCTGACCTGCTACCATCCTGCAGGAAACCTGCCAGATATGGAAGGACGCTCCAACAATACCGGTAATTATTTTACTTGTGATCGGATCGGAAACCTTTGGTGGATAAGAGATCGGGAAACGAGGCTCTTTTTATCACTGGCTCACGTCAAACCCTACTGGGTATCCCCTGCAGTGTGGACAGTGCCGAATTTCCCTACATCACGCTAAAATGCAAACTAAAAAACTAGCTCCCTACTTTTCTAGATACGTCAACCGAGTGATATCAAAGCATTTCAGGTCAAGTTATGATGCAGATACCTCCCCATCCACAGGAGCACTAAACCTGATATGAGAGCGATGTTGGCTGTAGCTGTGAGGTAATGCACCTGTTGAGATTTACTAACCAACATCCCGAGTCATGTGATAGCTTTACACAGATGAGATTGAATCCGCCAATGAGAGAAATACGCTAATCTTGCTAGTGCCTCTTTAGCACGATGTACGAGTAGGGAAATTCGGCACTACAAGTATCAACACTGCAGGGGATCGCGCCACCCGGGGAAAGCAAAGGGCCCAACGAAAAGAAAAGAATCACAAATTAATAGAGTGCCCACCCCCTCCAACCTTGACCGAAACTATCAAGGTCATGCAACCGGGATTTCCAACACACTTCGATCGAAGAAAAAACCTAAAAGGGAACAGCTCACGTCCAATGAACCGTGAGAATCTGATCTATACCACGGTACACCCTGCATCCAGCATCAGTCCATCATCCCTACGGACCATCACTCATCAACAAGGTGCATCAAGTAAGTAAGTTTATAAACCCTAGCTGTATTTCCCGAAAACAACGGACATGGGTGAGGGATACGGGGAGGGAGGTGGAGTACCGTACTGTTGATTTTCTGTAGTTTTCATACGGTTTTTCTTACTTCCTTCAAACAACTATTACTTTTTTCTGAATGGGATCTCCTTTTCTTTTCTTTCACCTTCTTTTATAGGGGGACCCGTGTATTTTTCTTCTTTTTCTTTTTCTCATCACTTGCGCTTTTTCTAAATGCAGTACAAAATGGGGGATTCCTATTTATTTTTTCCGTACAGTAAAGAGGATATTTGGTGGGAAGAGCAAGTATCGTGTTTACGTTTGTCTACCGGTAAAGCGATGCACGATGCACGATAATTGCTGAATTAGTGGTCTTTGTTTTGAGAGGGGAGGGGTTTCATTTTCATTTTCATTTTCATTTTCATTTCTTTAACTGTCGTGCGCTGTGTATGAATTAAGTCACGTTATCAACGCGGAACAAACATCAAAAAACTCTCACCCGCATTGAAGCCCTTGCCTTTAATCCGCCGGTGAGATCTTATGTGGGTATTATCCGGAGTTTATTCCTTGAGGAGTTGCGCGAAGCGGAATGCTGGCGGCGGAAGCTTCCCGGGCGGCTTTGTCAAGGTCATTCTTTAATAACCGTGCCAAGGTTGTGACGGAGTCACAACCTTGGCACGGTTAGTTTGGGGCAGCCCATTGCTAATTGGGCAAGCACAAGAGATAGAGCTTAGAAAACAGGGGTCGCGTCTCGGAGGACGGTGGAAAAAAGTATACCCGGTTGCTAGGCCATTGCGGGGCCATAGCTCCGAAACCTTGGGTCCGTGGACCCCCCCATACATATTCCACCCCCGAACACCCTTGATCATCACGGTTGCTACCCTCGCGTTCTTGACTTCCCACCCACCCTTCCTCACACCCCATCCAAATGCGCCCTCATTGCCACCAGGGATACATCAGCGGTAACGATCTCCCCTGGCAAGGGCTGCGGTAACCTTGCCAACCCCTCCGCCAGTGGAAACGGCAGACCCACGACCAAGCGGGGGACATAGTCATGTATTTCCTTTGGCGTTGCTCATTTCATATTTCTCTCTCCAAGTTCATTTCTTTTCTTGTTGAGATAGCTGCAATGCATGGGTTCTGGCTTCGGGAAATTGGGCGATTCCTCTTCTCTGTTGAGTTTAGAAGTGGTGAGTTTAGTGTTGAGGAGGGCCCGCTCGAGGTAGTTTATTGTAGCGGTTGATTCTTGGAGCCTTTCTTCTAGCGATTGCGGCTCTGCGATTTGCTTCCGGAGTGACAGTGTTTTGGT